>Ga0209600_1000462_pt1 | contig 32146 bp, 25 predicted proteins | sample COGITO_mtgs_1104_FD_185518 | JGI IMG/M metagenome (GOLD analysis project Ga0209600, IMG submission 185518) | Pelagic marine microbial communities from North Sea - COGITO_mtgs_110421 (SPAdes) (version 2) | ecosystem: Environmental > Aquatic > Marine > Epipelagic ... | reverse complement strand
TGAAAATAATCCGTAAAAGAATGGCATGTCTTTTGAAAATTCTAAAATAAATAGTGAGAAAAAATTCAAATCTGCATTTAAAACTTGTATTATTTCTTTTACAAAATTTTTAAGAGATTTTATACATCTGTCTATATGGATTTCTTGATTGTACGTTAAGATAATCGCAGATATTTTGTTATTTCTATAAGCGTTTTTTATTTATAAAAATAGATTAAAGAGTGGTATCGGTATTCATGATTGGGTCTTGTTACTTGAAATAATTTCTGCTCCAATTCCACTAAATTCAAAATCTAATTTTTTAATATTGAATTTTTTGAGTTTTTTCTCTAAGAAATTAACATCTTCACAATAAAACATTAAAAATCCTCCACCGCCTGCACCAATCAATTTACCACCTAAAGCACCATTTTTTAGTGCGAAGTTATAGTATTGATTGATTTTATTATTAGTCATATTTAATGACCTCTTTTTTTTAAAGATCCAATGTTCGTGCATTAATTTTCCTAGATCATCTAAATTACCCTCTTCAATAATGTTTTTACTCTCATAACCAAAACTTTTAACCATATGTAAATTTTCTAACATTTTTTTATCTAAATTTATCGTCTTATCATTTTGTTTTTTTAAAATTTCATAAGAACTTCTTGAATATCCAGTAAAAAAAATAGCTAACTTTTTTTTAAGCGTATTGGTTCTTAAGTCAGATATTTTAATTTTTTTAACAATTACTTTACCATTTTTTTTATATTCATATGAATTAATACCTCCATAGCTAGCAGTATACTGATCCTGTTTTCCAATAGGTTCCTTCAACGTATTAATCTCAATATCACATGCCATTTCAGCAATTTGTCTTTTAGAAAAATTTTTCTTTGTATAAATAGAAAGGGCATTTATTAAAGTTACAGCAAATGCTCCTGACGACCCCATTCCTGTACCAGCAGGAATATCAGCATGGCTAGTTATAATAAGTGGGGTTTTGATCTTAAATTTTTTGAGAATTTCTCTAAACAAAGGATGTTTGAGTGTCTTTATTGTTTTGGTTTCTTCAAATGAAGAATATTTAATTAGAAATTTATCATTAAATGTTTCTGCTAAAGAAATATAAATATGTTTATTGATAGTTGCAGCTATTAAAAAGCCACCATATTGTTTATAGTATGAGGGAAGATCGGTACCCCCACCACCTAAAGAAATTCTTAGGGGTGAGCGAGTAACTATCATTAAATTTTAAATCCAGCAGATAATGCATCTTTATAAAAATCTTTTATAGTTTCAATTGAATATTGGTTCAAATTTTTTCCAATTAAATTAATTTTTGATAAAATATTATTTGGAACAGTAATTATATGGCAACCAAGTTTTTGTGCATGAATTATACTATAAACTTCCCTTGTACTTGCCCATAAAATTTCACAGTTGTTATTTTTCTTTAATTTAATAAATTTTAAAGATCGACTTATTAATAAATCAGGGTTTCTACCCGTATCTGCAATTCTCCCCGCAAAAATAGAAATAATTGACTTGGTGTTTTTATTTAGTGAGCTAATAACTTTTTTTGCTTGGTCATATGTAAATATTGCAGTTATGTTTAATTTAACTTTTTCATTAGATAATTTTTTTATTAAATCATAACAACCAACGCCCTTTGAATTTGTCACAGGGATTTTAACATAAACATTTTTACCCCAAGTAGAAATTATTTTTGCCTGACGATACATTCCGTTAATATCATCAGCAAATACCTCAAATGAAATAGGCTTTATTTTCACATTTTTTAATACTTTTTTTGCAAAATTACAATAATCAGAAACACCAGATTTTTTCATCAAAGATGGATTTGTAGTTAAACCTTTAACAAAACTTTTTTTATTAAAATCAATAATACTTTTATAATCAGCACCATCTGCAAATATTTTGATTTTATTTTTTTTCATTTAATTTTATTATTGGATAAATATTTGATAACTTATTAATTATATAATTAGGTTTATATATCAATTTTTCATCATATTTTCTATCCATAAATATTGTAGAACAATTAACTTTTTTGCCTGCTCCAATATCACGCCATCTATCACCTATCATAAATGATTTTTTAAGATTAATTTGATATTTTTTTTTTGCTTTAAGCAGCATTCCCGGATTCGGTTTTCTATTTGGATCTTTATCATTATCAGAATAACAAACATAAACACTATGTAGACCTAATTTTTTTTTAATATAATTGTTAATTTCATTTATATTTTTTTTTGTGTTAATTTTTCTTGAAAAATCCGGTTGATTTGTAACCATAATTAAATAATAATTTTTTCTATAATATTTACAAATTTTGTTAATACCAGAGCAAAACTTTAATTGTTTAATACTATTAATTGACTTTGGTTTACCTTTAACAACAGGTGCATAAATTAAAATACCATCTCTATCAAAGAAAATAGCTTTTTTTAATTTTACCACTTAGTCTTGTTTTTTTGTAAATCAGGGTGAGAAACGAGTAAGTGCCATAAAAGAACTTGAAAAGTTTCTGCTAAGGGTGTCACTAATTTTTTTTCTTCAACATCAATAAATATTTTAACATTTGAATTTTTATAAGCATAACCATCTTTTCGACCAACTATAGAGATGACTTTACCTTTTTTTAAATTTGCAAATTTAATAGCTTTAATTAAATTAACTGATACTTTTTTTTTAAAATTGCCGCCACCTACGGAAAAAACCATCAAAGCGTCATTTTTATTAAATTTAGATAATTTTAAGTAAGTATCAAATATAGTATCAAAACCCTCATCGTTGGTTTTGGATGTGATTTCTGAAACATTATCCACAGGTGTATAAGTGTCAATATTACATAATTTTCTAAAGTCATTGACTGCATGTGAGGCATTACCGGCACTTCCGCCTACACCTATAATAAATAATCTACCATTAAGTTTTCTTAAATTTTTAAGAATATTAATTATTTCTAATACTTTTTTTTTATCGAGTTTAGCTAAAGATTTTGTTACATTATCAATATATAGTTTTGTAAAATTCATTAATATTATTTATTTAAAAATTTTCTTAATAGCTTTAATATCTTGTGGTGTACCAATTGTATAAAATTGATTATCAACTTTATAATTACTTAAATTATAATTTGTAATCAAACTTTTTATTATTCTATTCAAATCAAATTTATTAGTTTTTAATTTTTTCTTAAAACTTAACAAGACATTTTTTTTTAAAATTATTAATCCATAGTCTATAAATTTAAAATCTTTAATTATACTATTTTTTTTATAAGCAATTATAGTATTTTTTTCAACCTTTACATTTGGGTTGTGATTTTTAACTAGTGAACTTTTTATTAATGTCATTAGTCCATTTTTTTTTGAATCAATAAATTTTTTTGCAACCTTATTAAAATTTACCTTTAACCAGGAGTCACCGTAAATTATAAAAAAATTGTCTTCTAAATATTTATATGCATTTAATATTGCGCCACCAGTTCCTAAAGGTTTTTTTTCAGTAGAAATCTTAATGTTAAGTTTTAAATCTTTAATATATTTTTTTTTAATTTCATTGATGATTATCTCAGATTTAAAACCACAACAAATAACTACATTTTTAACATTATTTTTTTTAATTAACTTTAATTGTCTATATAAAAAGGGTTTATTATTAATATCTATTAAACATTTAGGTTTGCCACTAGCAATAGATTTAACTCTACTCCCTTTTCCACCATTGAGTATAACAATTTGATTAACTATTTTATTCATTTAATTAAATTTTTAAAATCAGATAATAAAGTTTGTGCTATTTTATTAACTGAATGAGTCTTATTTATATTAAATGCCTTTTTTGATAATTTTAAACGAAATTTATTATTTTTAATAAGTTTTTCTAAATAATTTGATAATAATAAATTTGAATTGTGCTTTTCATGATTAAAAATCATTCCATTATAATTATGAGTAATATAATCTTTAAAACAATCAAGATTAGAAACTATTGGTACAGCACCATAGCTCATAAATTCAGCAACAGACAATCCAAAAGTTTCATTTTTAGCTAATGAAGGATAAACAAAAATTGTGGTTTGTTTATAAAGTTCAAATATTTTTTTTACTGATATTGGGTTTTCAATAGTAATTGACTTGTTTGTAATTTGGTTAGTTAAATAATTTAAATAACTTAGTCCACTACCTCCATCATTTATTTTCCATGGTCCAATAATTTTAACTTTCCATTTTTTTAAATTAATTTTTTTCAATGAATTAATAAAAAGCTCTATACCTTTTTCCTCATGTATCCTGCCTAAATAAACAATAAGTGGTTTTTTGTTTTTAAGATTAATATTACGAGGAGATATAAAGGGAAGAGATGGGGGTATTACTTTAATTTTTTTAGCAAGTTTTGAGGAAACCTCTTTAATTATATTTTTTTTAACAATATTTGTATTAACTCTTAATCTTGCAACATATTTATATAGGAAGATTTGCCCTTTGGGCATTCTTGCAACATCAACGTAAATTTTAGTTTTTTTGTTAACAATGAATGGGAGAATTATGGGAGACCAAAAAGTGTTTGTTACGATAATATCAATTTCATTTGGTAAAACTAAAGCTGCTTTTATTGTATATAAAAAATCTAAAACAAATCTAGAAAATTTACTTTCAGTTGATAAAAAACCATTAATACGTTTGAATAAAATTTTATCTATAATTTTATCTTTTGAGTCTCCGTTAATTTTTTTTGAAATAAAGGTAATTTTGTGACCTAATTCATTAAATTTCTTACCCATTGTAAGCCAAAATTTTTCCACTCCTCCATAACTTTCACTAGAGAGTGATGCAAAAGGTCCAATTAAAATAAGTATTTTCATAAAATAAATAAAATCTATCAATAATTTTTTTTAAGAAAAATTATTATAATTCCAGAAAAAAATCTTGGGGTTACAAAGTGAATAAATTTAAAAATATAATAAATAATCTTTATATTAAAGCTATAGGCGGGATCAGGAATAGCAATAAAATTATTACTTTTAAAATTAAAAAAAATTCTATTAATTTTTGTTATTGTATTCATTTTATAAAATGATTTAAAATATTTTTTTCTTCCTGGTTGACTTTTATTCAATAGCCAATCTTTTAATTTCCATCCTTCTAGAAAGTTTGAAATTATTGACGCATAGTTAAATTTATGAGGTGTCCTAGCACAAAAAGTTCCACCTTTTTTTAAAATTCTATTAACTTCTTTGTAAAATAAATCCGGGTTTTCAACGTGTTCTAAAACCCAATCACATATAATTATATCAATTGACTTATCTTTTAATGGAATTTTACCGTTCTTAATAATCAAGTTTTTGCTGGATGCCTTATTTTTTAAAACTAAAGAATCTATATCAGCAGCATAAAATTTTTTAACATCATTTTTTAAAAATTGAATTTGTTTAGCTATTCGATTATTATTATCTAGATACCAATCACCTCTTCCAGCACCTAAATCAAGTATAACCTTTTTTTTATCAATTAAGTTTCTTATTCTCAAATAAAAGTCTATAGAACCATCGTTAGTACTAAATTTACCAGGTAATTTATAGTGTAGACTTTTCATATTAAATTTTTTTAATATATTTGCTGTAATTATTCATATCATTGTTTGATTCAATTTTTTTTGCATCAATTAAAGTGTGAAACCAAAATGAATTTAAAAAACAATATATAAAACCAGCTTTACCATCAAGAAAACCTAATAATAGGAAATATTTAATAAAAAAAAGGATAAAGCCTTTAAAACCAATTGGTAGTGATAGAATGATATTTTTAAAAAATTTTGTTCTCTCTATATCGTTACCAAAAAGATTTGGCTTTATTAATTTTTTTGATTTAATCTCTTTTTCTGCTGCTGATAATGAGCTCCATTTATTATGATTATTTATCCAATTTGTTAAATTACTAATATTTTTATCATCAAGAGCACCTTTAATTTTTTTAACTTCAAGTCTAGATATAAAGTGTTGATCGTATTGTTTTTTTTCACAAATGGTAGTATTTGATGGAAAAAGTCGTAAATGCCAATTCGCATTTCGGCCAAATTTTAATTTTTTATTTAAAAAATAAATATGTCTTTTTAGGATATAGGCATTATTTTTTAAATTATTTTCTATTATAATTTTAATATTTTTTATTAATTCATTGCTTAAAATTTCATCTGAATCTAAATGTAGTTGCCAATCATAAACTGCATTACATTTTTTGATAATATAATTTCTTTGATCTGAATAATTAATAAATTTTCTTTTAAATATTTTACACTTAAGTTTTTTTACAATTTGAATTGTTTTATCACTTGAGAAAGAATCTACAATTATGATGTTTTTACTTATTTTTTTAGCAGCCATAATGGTATCTTTAACAATTTTTTCACTGTTAAATGTTAGTATAATTATTGCTAATTTGTTCTTCATTTTTAAAATGACTACTAGGAAGTTTTTAAAATTAATTTTATAATTATTTATTTTTGAATATATTTAAAATTTCATCATTAATATCCGCATGTTTTGCTTCAATTTTTTTTAGTGGGTTTTGTATGTTAATTTCATTTTTAATTGACTCAGGGCTATTAAATACATTAGTAATAATTTTAGAATTACCAATCACATCATTTACTGAATTTATTTTTGTAATTAAGCTAGATCTTTGATCTTGCAATACTTCAATTTCACTTTTTATAATGTCAAATCTTTTATTTGCTTCATATAATTGATTACTAATTCTAATATTTTCCTCTTGATAATACTTTATTTTATTTTCAAGTTCGCTAATAATGTTTAAGTTTTGATCATTATTATCTTCGTATGATTTTAATTTTTCAATTGTATTTTCTAAATCCTTATTTTTTAATTTTAGTTGGGTTATCTCTTCAAGGTATACATCTATATGCCCTACCGCATCTAGCTTGACTTTTAATTCTTGGTTCTTTTTTTTTAGAATATCATTTTTATTTGTTAACTCTTCATTTGAATTGTCATTTATTAAAATGTAATTTTCTAATTTTTTAACTTTTGAAACTAAAATTGATTCATTGTCTTTATATTCAATTAATTGTTCATCTAAATTCTTAATTTTATTTTCTAATTTTTGACTAAGCTCATTAGTTTCGTTTATTTTTTTTTGTTTGTATAATTGGTCTTCTTCTAAAACATTAAAATTTAATTTTAAACTTTTATGTTTATCATAAAGTGAATTAAAACCCCCTATGCTTTGTTTTAAATTGCTTTCAAGGTTTTTTTCATTACTCTTTAATTCGAGAATATTATTATTTAAATTTATATTATTTTTTTCTATTTCTTTTTTATCCTGTTTTAGATCTGATATATTTTTTGTTAAAAAATTTATATTTTTTTTAAGCTCTAATATCAATTGAAGTGTATTTTTTTTTATTTTTTTTCCAAACTTTTTGTAAAGATCATCAATTAATTCCTTTTGACTAATTTTATTTTCTACTAATAAAGCTTCCGTTTTATTGTTGTCTGGTAACTCGTTTACTGTAATTTTATTTTTCAACTGTGAGTTTTCAGCTTCTAATATAATTTTTTCTATATCGGTTGGAATATTTTTTTTAGTGTCAGTATTTCTTAAAGTTAAAGGTTTATCCAGAGAGATATTAATTCTTTTTTTATTTTCAATTATACCATCATCCAAAAATGAGGCATCTTCATTTTTTGTGGGAGACGTAAGGATATTATCCGATGCTTCTAGAATTTCTTTTATAGAATAAATATTTAACATGATTCAACCATAAGTTTTATATTTAAAAAGTCAATATTATAAAATTAAAGGATAAATAAATGAGTCATTAGTAATAAAAAAAGTAATATTATGAGTCAATATTACTCAACACTTAAACTTATGTTCTATAATTTTTTTAAAATGAAATAACCGGTAAAATTTTTTATATTCGAATATAGATTAAAATTATTAATTTAATTCAAATATATAATAGAGCATTAAAATAGTTTCTTTATAATTAATTTTTTTAAGTTAATGTGTTAAAAATTATCAAAACAACAATAAATTTAAAAATACGAAACTAATAAATAACATAATTAAATCAGCTCTTGGATATTATGGGTTAAAAATATCACGAGAGGATTCTTCAATATTCAATTATAATTTTACTGTCAATTCAGATTTTTCACTAATATTAATAGGAGCTCACAACGGCAGAAAATCAAAAAAGTTAATCAATAAAGCTTTAAAATTTGGTAAAATTTGTTTGATAGAACCTACACCTTATTTATTTAATATTTTAAAAAAAAAATACGATTCTTTTAAAAATGTTTATTTAATAAATGAGTGCATTACACCTACTGAAAAAAATTCTGTAGATTTTTTTATAACTTCAGAAAAAGCTAATAGTATAGATGAGTATGGAGATCAATTAGGTTCTCTAAACTCACAACATGCAAAAAATCATAACAAAAATTTAGAGAAATTTACTAAGAAAATTAGTATTCCCTCTTTAACAGTTAATAAACTACTTGGTAAAATAAACTGTGGTTCAATCGATTATCTATTTATTGATACAGAAGGTTCAGATATAGAAATACTATTAAGTTTTCCATTTCATAAAATTAAACCGAAAACAATTATTTTTGAACACAAATTTTCAGATGGACATCTATTAATAGGTAAAAATTTTATTAAATGTATAAATCTGTTAAATGATAATAATTATAAAATTAAGATTATTGACTCTGAAAATGCAAAAGCAGTGTTAATTAATTAGAACGAAAAAAACATTTTATTTTATACGTGAAAAAAAAAAATAAAAAAAAATTATTTAAATATATATTTTTCATAAAAATTAGTTTTTATAAAAACTATTTAAGACATTTTTACAATAGGGCAATAGAATTTATTTTTTATTACAATCTAAATTATATTAAAGTTATCAAAGACTACAATATTAACTCATATCAATTAAAAAATTTGAAAATCATATGTAGCAGAAGTTTTCTTAACTATTTTTCCAACACAACTTATCAACATGAAAGTTTAAATTTTTCTGAAAAAACAATGAAAATAAAACAAAAAAAAATTAAAATTATTTATTTAACATCAGATGGAATACGTATTCATTTAAATAGAATTAATAAATTAAAAAATAAATTTATTATTATTATGGGAAATTCTGATTTAACAATCGACAACAAAACTTATGGTATATCAAAATTGATTAATAATAAAATGCTTATTAAAATATATTCACAAAACATTAATATTGACCATGAGAAAGTTATTCAATTGCCTATAGGAGTAGATTTTCACAGTTCATTTTATTATAATTTTATTACTAAAAATAAAATATTTCCCTTTACTAGTCAAAAAAAATTAATTGAAACTATTAAATTAAAAACTGATAAAAAATTTTTAATATACTGTGACTTTCATTTTGCAATGAATTCGAAAAGAGAGACTTGTAAAAAGAAATTAATTAAACCTCTCTGTTTTTTCCCCCCTAAAAGAGTTAACCAAAAAATTGCTTGGGAAAAAATTAGAAAACATCAATTTATTGCTTGCCCTGAAGGTAATGGCGTGGATACACATAGAGTATGGGAAAGTCTCTTATTAGGAACTATTCCAATTATTAAAGATAATTTTCTAACACCATTATATAGCAAGTTACCAGTAATTATAGTTAAGGATTGGTCACAAATTAATAAGAATTATTTAAAAAAACAACTAAAGATAATCAAATCTAAAAAATATGATTTTTCTATTTTGTTTATGCGTTATTGGATCAATAAGATTTATCAAAAAAAGAATATTTCTGAAAAAATTAAATATAACTTATTTTTATCCAGGTTTTTTAAAAATAACATAAAATGTTTTTAAAATTATGTAAAGGTCTAACCATATATTCCAATTTTTTAAGTACCATAAATCGTGCTCCATTCTTTTTCTCATAAGATCGCTTGTAGGAGTTGCACCTCTAAAACCACTAACTTGAGCCCAGCCAGTCAACCCAGGATTTGCTTTGTGTCTTTTTAAAAAACTATCAAACAAACCAGAGTATAAAATGTCATGTTCAACCATGTGGGGTCTAGGACCAACTATTGACATATCACCAATTAAAACATTGTAAAATTGAGGCAACTCATCAATACTTAATCTTCTAATTACTTTTCCAATTTTTAAAAGTCTTTTATCATCACGTTTAACTTGAACTTTAGTATCAAATTTATCTTTTTTTAGTGATCTAATTTTAAAAATTCTAAATCTTCTACCATCCCACCCTGTTCTATCTTGTGTAAAAAATAAAGGGTAACCATCTTCTAAATAAATTAAGAATAGTGATAAAATAAAAACTGGAGATAACAAGATTAAAAAAAATAAAGATAAAATTTTATCAATTGAAATTTTAATAAATAAATTAAAACCATAAAATCTAGATATTTCATAATTAACAAATTGATATTTATTATTGATCATATTTTCACTTCCTAAAATTGGTTTATCTATTAAATTAACAACTAAAAGATCAACTGAAAATTTTAAAATAATATGTAAATAAGGATAAATATTTTTACTTTTATCATCTAGAATCCAAATTTGTCCTAATGAATGGTATTCCAAAATAGATCTAATGTCATCTCCTCGAAAAAAAGTTGGAATTTTAGATTCTAGTCTAAATTTTTCAATTATTTCTAAATTATCTCCAATAACTAAACAACATTTGTAAACATTAATATTATCATGGTTTTCATTAAGAATTAACTTTATAGATTTCGGTGATCCAACTAGCATAATGTTTCTTTGGATAATATTTTTATCTATCAAATAATTGTATAAATAATTTACAATTTTTTTTAAAATTAATAAATTAAGAACAATCACAAATAGTAAAATTATAAAGTTAATACTAATTTCAAAACTATTATTTAAATAAAAAAAAAGTGAAAAAGTTAATAATGTAGATGGTAATATGGGCACTATATCTTGTAGTAAAAATGTTAAAAAATTAAGTCCATATCTTTTTTTAAATTTAAAGAAAAAAGATATTATAAAATAAAATATAGGTAAATATATTGCAAAATTGTAAAAATTTGACATTTCAAAAATGTCGTAATTTAGTAGATCATGAATAGAATGTTTTTCTAAAATTGAAAAGACATAGATCGAAAAAAAAATAATAAGAGATCTTAATAATATATAAAGATTTATAAAAAAATGGTCGTCATTTTGAAAAACTTTTTCTAACCTAAACACACACTTAAACCTTATCTTTGTAGTAATTATAGTTATAGTTATAGTTATAGTTATAGTTATAATAACTATCTTTTGATGTATCTAAATCATTTATAATAATTCCATCAATTTTTGCTCCAACGTTTTGAATTTTTTTAATGGAAGACATGAATGCTAATGTTCTTGAAGTTTCTGATCTTACAACAAATAAATTATAATCCGATGCTTGTGTAAGAATTAATGTATCAGATACTGGCTGAACTGGAGGCGAGTCGATGATCACGTAATCATACTCTAATTTTAATACGTCAAAAAACTTACGTAATTGTTCTTTATTAACGATATCTGACATATCAAATCTTTTGGCACCAGACGTAATTATTTCAAGATTTGTACCAGGTACTTTAAAAATTGTTTCTTTTAAACTGTTGTTTGCGGAAATAATTTCACCTAAACCAAATATTTCTTTATCAAATTTATAAAAACTATTCAGCACAGATGGCCTTCTAATGTCAGCTTCAATAAATAATACCTTGTACGTCTTTTCCAAAGATAAGGCCAAATTAAAAGCATAAGTAGTTTTACCTTCAGATGGATTGCTAGATGTTATTAAATAACTTGAATTTTTTTTAAATTTTGACTCGATAACTGCCCTTGATGACCTAATAGACTCTGAAAAATTTGATTCACTATCTTCTAAAAACATTTGCAGAATATGATATCCTTTTTTAATATCAATAACTTTAGGCAAAATTCCTATTTGAGGAATATTTAAATGTTCAATTGCTTCTGGGGTTTTGATAATTGATGAATTCATTTCTTTATAAAATATTAATCCATAAAAACCAATAAATGATAAAACTAGCGACATTATAAAATTTTTGTATGGTGTCGGAGAAAATGGTGCGTCAGGTAAACTGGGGGACTCAATTATTTTTAGTTTTGAAATTTGTAAATTTTGTGCTTCGTTTGTTTCTTTAACTCTCTGTAAAAAATTTTCATATAACTTTCTACTACTTTCAACCTCTCTAGCAAAATTTAACATTCCTGCTTCTTTTTTTTCTATTACTCTTAACTCATTTGTTGCATTCTCAAGATTTGTTTCTGACATTTCTATAAAGTTTTTTGAATTACTTAATTCGAAAACTTTTTTTTGAATCACTTCATTTAAAATTTCTTTTAATTGAACCTTAAGACTTTCTTCTAATTCATATGCTTGTGTTACTTTTGGATGGTTTTTTGTATATATTAATAACAAAGATTGAATATTATTTTTATTAGCAGTAAGATTATTTTTTATATTTGAAATTTCTTTTCTTCCATTTAAATCTTCTATTGCTAAAAGAATATCAACGTCTCCATTAGCAGCCTTTACTGAAAGCAAGTCATTTTCTTGTTTTTGAATTGTTTGCTTTAGATCAAATATATTAGTAGACAATGATTGAATCTCTTTGATTTTCAAAGCTTTGACGTCTCCCGTATCAACTAACTCATTTTCTTCCTTATATTTTGCTAATTTTTTATCAGCTATATCCATTTGAATTGTCAGATCTTTCAGTCTTTCGGTGATTTTTATATTGGCATAATTTGTTATTTGTATTTTACTATCAACTTCATATCTTTGATAAGAGCTTATAATATTTTTTAATGCTAATTGTGATGCCCTCGGATTATTTGAGATAAAACTCAGTAACAACACGTCACTTCTTGGTACGTTGTTTACAGTAAAATTATTTGTCAATAATGATTTGATATATTCTTTATCTATATTAATTGGTTTGGTGAAAATTCTTTTAAAAATATTTTTTTTTTTTGTTGAATAAAGCTTTTTGAATTCAAGTGTGTTTTTTTCATCATTCACAATAAATTCCATTACTTCATCACTTTTTAAGATAGCCATCTGGTTGTTAACTCGATTTGAAATAGCATCTTGAGAATAGGCCTCCTCTATATCTGTAAACTTATTTTCGTCTTGAGCTATAACCAGGGTAGCTTCACTTAAATATTTTTTTTCAAGATTTAGTGAAATAAATAAAACAACAAATGAGATTAAAAATATTGCAAATATAAGATTTTTTATATTTTTTTTTGCAAGTAAAATAAAAAAATTTAAATCTCCTATATCAAATATATCTATTAAATTATGTAATTTGCTGCTCATATTTATTTAGGGTTAATTTACACAATATTTATGTACTGACTTTATTAGCTATAAGTTATATAATTTAATGATTCAAATTAACACATTATTTAACAATTATATCACAGAAATAAACGTGAAATCTTACACTCTATTAATTAAAATAACACTTATTCTGTTTTTCATAAGTGGCTGCTCGCAACTTCCTGGAATTAATAAAGATCCTAAAAGCCAGTCTGCATCAAATAAACTAAATAGTTATTACACAATAAAAGACGTTAAAATAGAAATTATTAAGATTAATAGTTTAAATGAATTTGAGATTAATAAATTCAACAATTCTAAATTAGATGAGATTTCCTTTTCTGTGCAAAATTTTGATAATATTTATAACTATGATTACAGTTATGTTTTGGGGTCCTCTGATATTATTTCAATTAATTTAACAGATACGGATGACGTAGATGGTTCTTATACAATTGATCCAAATGGAGATATTGATTTACCTTTTATTGGAAGAATTAAGATTGAAGGTTTGGATATAAATAAAGCACAAAGTAAATTAATTTCTATTTTATCAAAATATTATAAAAACCCTGAATTACAAATTCAAATAGATGAATATAATAGCAGCAAAATATATATACTTGGAGCTGTAAGAAACCAATTAACTATTAACCTTGATCAAAAACCAATAAGATTAATTGATGCAGCTGTTCAAGCTGACTTCAGTCCAAACTCACAAGATAAACTGCTGGGTAGCAAAGGTTTATTAAGAAGAGACAATCAAGTTTATAAAATAAATTTAAATAAAGTTTTTAAGAGCGTAAACCCAAAGGAAAACTTTTATTTAAAAAAAGATGACGTGCTTTTTATTGATAGAAACTCAGATTCAATTCAGGTCTTTGGTGAGGTTAGTAGACCAGGTATATATTTTCCTAATGATGATTTTTCATTAACAGAATTACTTTCTGTAAGTGGGCTTAATAAACTTACTGCAAATGCTAAAAAAATATATGTTATAAGGGAAGACTATAATCAATTTTTAAAGATAAATGTATTCGAGCTAGATGTAACAAATCCAGTGAATTTAATAATTGGAAAAAGATTTAAATTACAATCAAAAGATATAGTTTTTATACCAGCAACAAGACTGGTTAAGTGGAATAGAGTTATAAGCTTGTTAACACCACAAACCGAATTATTCACTTCATATAATCCTATTATTCAAGATGGGTTTAAGGCTAGTTCAGAAAACATAACTGAATAATCGATATTTATCATTTATTAATTAATTTTTTGTTTTTTAAACTGATACTCAGTAAAATTACAAAGGTGAATTGAATTATTGGTACATGCAAAGAAAAATCAAACAATAAGATTAAAGACATAAAATATAAAAGTAATAAATTTTTAAAATACAAAAGTTTGTTTTTTAAAAATAAAAAAAAAATGCTTGTTCCAATTGTACTAAAACCAATTAAACCAAATTCACCTAAAAACTCTGCTAGGTCTGAGTGAGCATGTATAGTGTAATGATAAGACAAATTTTCATATCTGATATTAAATAGATACTCAAAAGCACCAGCTCCATAACCAAAAAGTATAAAATTTTGAAACTCTCTTAAAGCAAAGTATGAAAGGTTGCTCCTTGACAAGCTATTGTCTGTGGAAGTCTCTATATAACCACTCACATCATCAGCTAAAAAGGAATATCTAGCTAATAGTTTTTCTGAGCCAAAATAATAGCCCATAATTAATATATCAAATAAAATAATGATAAGCAGAGAGTATAAAAATAGTTTGTTCTTTTTTTCATCAAATAACAACGACTTAACTAGATAAATTATTATTAGTGAAATAAATAAGAAATTTCCCAATCTAGAAAAGGATGTAATTATACCAATAGTAATTAATAAAATAAAAACTCTTATATAAATTTTTTTAAAGAGATTATTTATAGTGTCATTTTTAAATATCTCTAAATTCTTTAAATATTCTATGCCAGAAAATAAACACAAAACTAGAAAACATGAAAATACAGTTCTGTTAATAAAAAATCCAGTAGCAGAGCCTTTATAAGATAAATTATTTATGAAAAGAAAGTTAGGGTTACCTATTAGATAAAAATATACAGCTACAGATGAGGTTACCGCACCCAAAAAGGTTAAATAATAATAAAAATTCATTACATGGGAGGTTTTGTAAAAAATACTTTTAAAAATTATTAAATACAAAAATAATGAAAAATAATTCAAAAAATTAAAAAATGAGTTAGACGGATCTAAGCTGATTGATGTAAAATTATGTTCAAACTCCATATCTATCAATAAATTATATTTTATTGGTGATGCAAATTGAACAAAATTGACAGGCAAAGGTAAAATTTGAAAAATTAAAAAAATCAAAAAAACTAAAAATGAGTAAATTGCTATTTTGTTTTGAATAAAATTTTTTTGTATATGTTTTGAATAATTTTTTTCTCTTAATAGAAATAAAAATAGTAGCGATATGCCTATAGAATTAAGTTGAATGGAAAAATTACTATACCCACCATTAAAAATTACCATAAATGTAAATAATGTTAAAAAGGTATATCTGTATAATTTTTTTATTTTCATATAATTTTTATATATAAATTCACTAGAGGTTTGCTGCTGATTGTGCAGCATCTGCTTGTGCACATAATGTGTCCCTAGTAGTTATTGCTGTTGCTAATGTTATATTTAAGTTTGTTAACGTTATGCTGGCATCCTCTGCTGCCGTTACGCTTATATCATATGAAGTTTTTAAAGCATCTCGTGTAGACTTCAATTGATCAAGCTCTGCAAACTCTTCTTCTGTTACAGGAGAGGCAAATTGTTTAACTGCCTTTTTTGCATTATTATACAATATTAATTTTGCTTGCTCATCTAATTGAGTTTGATTTCTATTCGTTATAGCTATTGTTTTTGTACCACGGATATTTTGAACGTTGGCAATTGCTGCGTTGCACTTTGCGGTTAGGTTATTTGCATTTGCAATAGCTATTGCTTGGGCCGCAGCTTCTTCTGCTGCTAATATTGCTGCTGCTTCTTCTTCTGCTAATATTACAGCTTCTTCTGCTGCTAATATTGCTGCCGCTGCTTCTGCTGCTGCTAGTTCTGCAGCTATTATTGCTGCTGCTTTTTTTGCTGCTGCTTGTTCGGCGGCTACCTCTGCTGCTAATATTGCTGCAGCTTCTGCGGCTGCAGCTGCTAACGCTTCTTCATATAATCTATTAATTTGTGTTTGCTTGTTAGATTCAAGTGTTATTGATTCATTATTACTACTTACTTCCACATTACTTAATACTTGCAATGAAAGGCCTGCGTTAGGATTTTGTGTATTGTTTTGCTTTATATTGTCAACTACTTGAGTAATGGTTTCTACATTTGATTTAGTAATCACATTTGCAATTAAAGCAGAATTTTCAGCATTATTATTTGCTGCAACGGAGGCAACCGCTTCTTCAATTAGTCTATTAACTTGGGTTTGTTCTTCATTTTCTAATGAAACAGATTCATTTATTTGCTGATCTGCTACTGAAGATAAAATTTGTAAAGAAAAAGTAGAGTTTGCGGTACTAGCACTTGAAGTTTGCACGTTATCAACTACTTGACTAATGGTTTCTACATTTGATTTAGTAATCACATTTGCAATTAAAGCAGAATTTTCAGCATTATTATTTGCTGCAGCTGCAGCTACTGCTTCTTCAATTAGTCTATTAACTTGGGTTTGTTCTTCATTTTCCAATGAAGTTCCTTCTTCTGTTTGTCGATCTGCTACTGAAGATAAAATTTGTAAAGAAAAAGTAGAGTTTGCGGTACTAGCATTTGATGTTTGAACGTTATCAACTACTTGAGTAATGGTTTCTACATTTGATTTAGTAATCACATTTGCAATTAAAGCAGAATTTTCAGCATTATTATTTGTTGCAGCAGAAGCAACCGCTTCTTCAATTAATCTATTAATTTGAGTTTGTTCTTCATTTTCCAATGTAGTTCCTTCTTCTGATTGACTATCCGCTACTGAAGATAAAATTTGTAATGAAAAAGTAGAGTTTGCGGTACTAGCATTTGATGTTTGCACGTTATCAACTACTTGAGTAATGGTTTCTACATTTGATTTAGTAATCACATTTGCAATTAAAGCAGAATTTTCAGCATTATTATTTGCTGCAGCTGCAGCTACTGCTTCTTCAATTAGTCTATTAACTTGGGTTTGTTCTTCATTTTCCAATGAAGTTCCTTCTTCTGTTTGTCGATCTGCTACTGAAGATAAAATTTGTAATGATAGATTAGAGTTAGCTTCAGAAGCGTTAGAAGTTTTAACAATATTTACAATATTCTCTATGGATTTAACGTCAGATTTTGTAATAATCTTACTCATTAATTCAATATTCTTAGATTTTTTTTCAGTTTGCTCGCTACCACTTAATAGTTGGGTAAAAATTTTTTCTTTAATTTCATTATTTTTTTCTGAATCTGAGGATGTTATAAATTTATTACCTGTATTAGATAAACCAGTTAGAACACCAGTTACTAAGTCATTTTTAGTTTCAAAAATTTTATCTATAGACTGTCCAACATTTTTTTCATCGGATTCATTTAAAATATTTGATAGAAAATTAATATTATCTTCTTTACTATTCTCAACAATAAAATCTATGGTTTCCTGTTTGGTGACTACAATGCTTTCTCTAATTACATCCACATCCAAAAGATCAATTTGACCGTCATTATTTATATCTATAATATTTCCATTAAATAATTGTGACTCGAGTGTTTTTTGAATATCTTCTTCATTAATTATTTTAACATCGACAAAGTCCTGTGTCACTTCATCTAACTCATTTTTTTCTATATCTGTTTGTGGTCTCTCAATTATCTGATCAGAATTAACAGTGACTACTTGTTTTGGATCAAAAAGTGTTTTGACTGTACCTGCAGTAGAGACATTAATTGTTCCAACATTGCCAAAACTATCTTCTGATAAACCAACGTCATAACTTCCATCTTCTTTTTGACCAATATTAAAACGTGTCCCCTTAATAACTAAAGACATGTCTGAAAGCTTTATTTCCATTCTGCCATTGTTATCTTTTGCAATTCTACCAGATTCGATAATGGCAGATCCTTTATCTATTGCTCCAAGAAATATTTTTTTTGTTGGTGTAAGATTAAAATCGGTAATTTTAATAGAAGAAGATTTTTTAAGTATTACTGTTGAATTATCTAGATATTCTAAGATTAGGTTTGAAGTAACATCAGTTATGATTTCATCATTTAAATATATGGCATCATATAAATTCAATGATCTTTTTTCATTTTTGTCATTTATTGCATAAGAACTACCTAAAACTTTAACAACAGTTCCAATTTTTTCATTTGCGTGTAAATCATTGAAATTTAATATAAATGAAAATGCAATAAATAACAAAAAAGAAAAAAAGTTACTTAGCATGATTAGTTTTATATGTCTAAATATTGCCTAATGTAACAAAAATTATACAATATATATACATTTAAATTAAAATTAAAAATGCAACTAAAGCCATTTAATAAGTTTAAAAAAAAAGAACTGGAAATATTAAATAATAAAATATTTAAGTTTTATAGTAGGGGCATTTATATTCCATACAATAAAATAACCAACCATAAAAAAGGATTGTGGAAAAGTATTTATAAAGAATTAAGGGAACAATTACTTACAAGTAAAAAAAAAATAAAAATCTTAGAAATCGGTGCTGCAAAAACTGGGTTTGCACATTTTTTAAAAGAAAAAAAAATCTACAAACATATTGATTTTTATTGTTTTGATATAACTAAGAATAATCAAAAATGGTATCAAAGAATAAATTGTAAAAAATCATTTTATAAAGATCTAGATTTAATAAACCATAAATTTGATATAGTTTTTTCATCCTATGTATTGGAGCATGTTGTGTACATGGAAAAGTTTCTAAACAAAAATATTAATTTGTTAACAGAAAATGGCAAACTATACATTAATTGTCCTAGATATGACTTACCACTGTACTTAAATCCTGGCTGTAGACATATAAATTTTTTATCAAAAATTAAAATTGCATTAATACAAATATTTTATCGTACTATTACATTAATTTTTAAAAAGAATTATTTTTTAATTACTAATGATTTATCAATTTTTCATAAACCATATTTTTCAGATGCAGATTCTATGAACTGGGTCTCAAAATTTGAAATAAGTAATTTTTTTGATAATAAAAAATTTAAAACGAATTTTATGCAGGCTAAAAGTTATGGAAAAGTATTGAGTAAAGATTGGTTTATTAAAAAATTCTGCACTATACTTTTAGTAGCTAGTAAGAACTAACTTAAATATATATGTTATATGAAAAAAAATTATATCATACTTTTTTTAAGACATACTGCACTATGTCTAATAATTTATAATATAACTACAATCTCAATATTGCATAACAATAATTTAAATGTAAAAAAAATTTTTTGGAGGATTACACCATATGATTATAAAAATTTAATTGTTTCACCGAATTATTTATCAAGAATTTCCTTACTAAATAGAGAAAATAGAGACTTGATTTTAAAATTCTTAAAAAGCAATGAGAAGAAAAATTTCCTAGATATAAGTTTTTGGAATTATAAAAAAACAATTGAAAATTTTGACATACAAAATAAATCAGAGTTTGAAAAAAGTTTTTATAGGACATATGTGCTTTCCAAGAACAATCCTAATAATAGAAACAATCTTAAAAAATATTTTTCATTAAATTATTTAAAATTTTCACATGAAATTAGAAAAAAGATTATTGCAAGTTTTAAATTAACAATACAATAAAATAAGTTATTTTTGATAAGCTGACATTATTTAAATGTTATTTTGTTATTCCAAACAATATAAAATAACTTAAAAGCCTTTATATAGCGTGCTAAAAAAGTTTTGGGATTATATAATATCCTAATAAGCCATCCTAAATAAAATCTATCTAATTTTGCAGAGATTGGAGCTTGGTCTCCAGTAAAATAAGTAAGTGCAGCACCAATGCAAATTATAGATGGTTTATAATTTAAATTTTTTTTCAAATAAAGACCAAGTATTTCCTGAATACCACCTCCTATATTAATCAGAATAAATCTTGGTTTTTTTTTTTTATTATCTTTAGTAACGTTGGGTCAACAATCTTATTTAAATTATATAAAGGTGCGACGTAGTTTGTTAATTGTTTCTTTGTTAAAACATTTTTTAATAGAAACTTGTTTATCGATATAGATAATTTTTTATTAGGATTAACAGATATAATTTTTAAATTTCTTTTACTATATTTAAGATATTCAAGAAAATACTTAGTAAATAAATAGCCAGAGAATTTATGAACATTAATATTTTTTAAAAATTTTAATAAAAGAACAAAAAAACCACTATCAAAAAAATTAATATCTGCATTTTTTAATGATTGGTAATATTTTTTATTACTTTTTAAAGTTGCCAAACCTGGCCCTGAGGGAAATAAGAATAAACCTTTTTTTTTGATTAACTTTTTAAAGTCTTTTATCTCATAATTTGAAAATCTAATTTTTAAAAGAAAAACTTTTTTAATCATACTATTAATCTAAATAAATTTATTTGAAGTATTGTTTAAATCATCAGTGTTTAAAAAATAAATTTTCAACAACAACCCAATTAAAAAAAATTTCATAAATGATATAGGAAAAAGATCTATTGAGAATCCTTTAAAAGCAAATAAATAAAATACTAATATTAAAAATGTTAAACTTATTGAAACAAAGGATTTATAGGGTTCGGATATATCTTTTTTTAATAAATTTAATGGGTATGATATAAATTTAAAAGAGATAAATAAATATGCAATTAATCCAATAAAGCCTGTTTCATATAATATTTTATAATAATATCTTTCATAAACGGCTATAGATGCTAAATCTGTAGTTGGGTCCACATTAAATAGAAATCTAACTTCACCTGTAGCAGATCCAACTCCATTACCCCAAAAATTATTTATAATAAAATCAAATAAACCACTTGTAACCATACTTGAATATCCTGAAAATAATAAATAATAATCTGTTAAGAAATTTTTAAGATATAAAATGTTAAAAAAATAGAAGAAGATTAAAATAAAAGTAAAAAATAGCACATATGTAAAAAACTTTTTAATTTTATATTTTAAGAACGTGTAAAATAATAAAATGATAGGAGTGAATAGAAACATTGACCTTGCTCCACATATAAATGAAGCCACAATGAGCAATGTAAATGCCATTCTATTTAAAAATATATATTTTCTATTATTGTCTAAATGTAATGATGTGATTACCGGTACTAAAGAAAAGATAAGATAATTAGCAAGCTCTGTAACAGAAGTAAATGTAGAGTTAAGCCTAAATAGTTTAATTGTGCCCAAATTAAATGTAGAATAACCAGGTTGTGCTATGTCAATTGGGACTTTGTTAATTGCTTCAATTAAAAAAAAAGCTTGCTCATATCCGTATAAAAGTGCAATTAAATATTGAATTATCAAAATTAAACAAGGTATAATTACACCCAATGAAAGTATATTTATAATTTTTTTAAAGTCTTCTTTAGTTTCTAAAAAATAATAACCAATAAAAATAAAAAATAAGTAAAATGTCCATATTTTAAATCCTATCAACCTTCCTATTAGTGGATAAGGATTATTTGGCGTAAATATATATATTATATGCAGCAAAATATAAAAAACTATTAAAATTGTAATCTTTTTTAACTCTATAAAGTTAGAATTCTTTTTTTTTTTAAAAAAGAATAAAAAATAAATTGGTATAATAAAAACAAAATCAAAAAATATTGCATAAAGAATTGATAAATCTCTTAAATAAAATTCAATTAAACCAAAGTAAGGAAATAATATTAATAAATAAAATACAAATTTTTTAGAATTATTTCTAAATAAAATGACATTTATTAGTCCGACTAAAAATATTACAAAGGTCATTTATTAATCTTATACTTTCAAAATTGTAGATAAAACTGTATCTGTATATTTTTTTGGGCTAAAAAATTGATCGTGCGATATAATTGCATTATTAGCCATAAGTTTAAGTTTTTCTGGATTATCATATAAGTATTTAATATATTTAGCTAATTGTGATGTACTGCCCGGATCCACTATAAAGCCATTCACAAAATTCTTAATTACATCATTACCAAATTGTGTTGTGATTATAGGAAGTCCAAAAGTCATAGCCTCAGGAATTACTATTGGCAAGCCCTCTTCAAATGATGGCAAACAAAATACTGAAGATTTTTTATAATAATCATTAATAAGCAAGTGATTTAAGCCTTCAAAAAATTTAATATTTTTGTTATTGTCTAATTTTAATATTGAGGCAAACTTTTTTAAGTCATTTCCTATCATCCAAAGTTCAGCGTTTTTTAATGATAAAGAATTAAATGCTTCAATTAAATAACTAGCTCCTTTTCTTACGAAGTCATTCCCAACAAATATTATAATAAATTTTTCCTTATTTAATTTTATATATTCATTATTAAATATTTTAGTATTTGTGGGTTGCGGTAAATAAAAAAAATTTTTTGTATTAAAACCAGCCTTCACAAATGTTGCTAGCTGATATGAAGAAACATATGCAACAAAATCAGCTTTTTTGATGCTTTCTTCTGTTTTTAATACAGTGCTATTGTGTAAATTTAGATAATAATCTTCTAGTCCTAATTTTTTATACTCAGTAGGAATAATATTGTTTCTAAACTGACTATTGCATACTGTCAAATGATACAATGTTTTAACATTATTTTGCTTAGCTTTTTCTATAGATTTAGTCCAAGGAATTGTGCTTAATATTATGAATAAATCATAATCTTTATTAATATAAAAAGAAAAGAAATAATCAGTTATGGTATTTATTAATAGATTAAAATTATCTTGATTAATTAATTTCCAGTTAATAAATTTTAATAATTTGTATAAGACTCTTTTAAAAACCTCAAGAAATAATAGAGATTTAATATTTTTATTATTAACAAAGTATTCACCTAATTTAAACTTAGGATATGTAGTAACTAATGTATATTCTATGTTTTCTTTTTGAAAAGCATAAGCAATTTCTTTTTCATAAATATTACCAGACGCAAAAATTAAAATTTTCATAATTAATTAATCATTTTTTGTTGTTTATAAAAATATCTTGATAAAATTAAAGCAAAAAAACTCCTTAAGAGTAAAATACAAATTAAGGTCTCAATACTAAAACTGTAGAATGCTAACAAGTAAATTACAAATAATATAAAGAGAGATAAAAAGAAATCTATTTTAGAGAGATTGTAAAATTTATTAATTGATTTTAGACAAAAAAGATAATTGTTACCCAAAATATAGACAGAATTTTCTAATATTATTAGAAATAATAAGATTTTAAATTCATCAAATTTATGAAGGGTCCAAATATTAAATAAAAATTCACCAAACAAAATTGAACCTAAAAAATATAGAAATAAAATAGATAAAAGTAGTTTAAACTGATAATTAAAAATTCTTTTAAGTTTAGTATATCGTTTATTTTTAAAATGATTGGCGTATTCATAGTTTAAAGGCATTAATAAAACATGTGTTGCTCTGCTTATGGACCATCTAAAAAGAGTATTTAAGGAATTTACTAAAGCAACACTTTCAGCAGAGTAAAAAATACCTACTAAACTATTAAATCCTGAAATATAAATTATACCTATTAAATTGTTAAGATAATAACTTTTAGATAAAAAATAAATTTTTTTTATTTCAGTAATTTTTACTAAATGAAATAAAAGAATTATTTTTTCTTTGGGTATAATAAAAGATGAATAAATTAATTTAACTAAACTCAAAATAAAAAAAATCATTACAGGTAAAAATAAATCATCTGTTAAAAAAGCAATAAAAGCTATAGCCAGAGTTTGAAATATATAAAAATTATTTGATATTAAGGTAGTCTTTCGTGTAAGCCCTGAGCAATCAAATACTACCAAAACATTTCTTGCTAAAGTATCAAAGCAAATGCCAAAATAGACTATAACAGTTAACAACTTAAAGTTGTTATAATCATAATTATCTAACACTTTGAGATTATCAAAAAACAAAAAATAAATTGAAAAATATAATGCACCAAAAATCAACAAATTTAAAAAAGTACAAGCAATACTGTTTGAAAATAAATTACTTAAAAACTTTGTACTTTTATTATGTTTTAAAGTTAGTTCTTGTCGGGTTGCATCAATTATATCAATATTTACAAGGGATAAAGTTAAAGGTATAGACATTAAAAAAATCCAAACACCATAAGTATTTAGACCCCAAGCTTTAATCATTATCGGGATTATTAACAGTTTAAGTACTGTTACTGATAAAAATTCAATTAAATATGCTTTTGAATTATTTTTGACTCTTGAAAAATCTGAACCAAATAATCTCTTAACCTCATTAATCATTATTATTTTTTTTAAATTTATTAAATATTGCAAGATATTTATTGGCTATAATATCTAAATGAAATTTTGACAGATATTTTTTTTTAATATTATTATTAATTATTTTAGGTTTAATAATATTTTTTTTAAGAAGATATGCTAGTTTAACAAAGTCGTTATTATTATAAAATTGAAAAATTTTTTTATTAAATTCACTTAAGCCATACATATTTGAAAGAACGCCAATACAGCCAGATGCACAACCTTCAAGCGTAACTATTCCAAATGGTTCTTTTTTAGATGGTACAACATGAATCCTGTGGTTATTATAATATTTATTTAATTCATTATTTTTTTTTTTAACAAAATTAAATAGATTAAATATCTTTAATTTTTTAGTTAATTTTTTATATTCATTTAATTTATTCCCAATGCCTACAATTGTTACATCTCCTTTGTTCAATTTTTTTTCTATCAATTTTATAGATCTTATAAAAATATCAACACCTTTCTCATCTGTTGTCCGTCCAACAAATATAATCTTTCTTTTTCTTAAAGAAAATGGTTTAATATTATAAAATAATTTTTCATTATAAAAGTTTGGAATTATTTTTCCTGATATATTAATGTGTTCTTTAATAGATTTACTAATAAATATATTTTGTGCTGACAATTTTAAAAATATTTTTTTAATCAAATAACGAAAAGAAAATTTTCTCCCTAGCCAATATTGGCTAGTAACAATAGTTTTCTTGAAATATTTAAGTCTTATTGAGCTTAGTGACAAACATATGTTGTTATGAAACACTATGTCAGCCCATTCGTGTAATTCATTTATTTTTTTACGTGATGGATTGCTGCATATTACGAAATTAAATAATTTTTTTTCATATTTTGTCATTTCAGTCTTGGTAATTAGGATTGTATTATTTTTTTGTTTAATAAAGTATTCAATTAAATATTGTGAAATAGTTGGTATGCCACCCAATGTTGGGTAAAATTGTGAAGATATAAATAAAATTTTCATTTTAAGTTTTTATTTTTATTGATAAATAAAAAATCTGCTTGCCATGAATTTCCGTTGTATGTTTTATTATAAATTTTTTTTAAACGAAAGTTATTTGCATTTAAAAATGAAAGTGTTTTTGCCTTATCAAACTCCTTGTAATAATTTTTATCTGAACTTATTTCAATAATAATAAACTTAATTTTTTTAAGCGTTTTTTTAGAACCTAATAAAACCTGATACTCATAACCTTGAACGTCAATCTTAATTAGATTTGTATTATTTTTATCTAATTTTATAACATCATCTAATTTACGGACTCTTGTTTTAATTTTTTTCTTTATTCTATAGATGGTATCTGTGAATTGTTTTGGTTTTAATAAAGATGAACTATCATTTCTTTCTGTTATATTAAATGTACTAGCTCCATTGTAGTTTCCTAAACAGAAGTTGTAAAATTTTGAGTTATTTAAAAAACTTTTTTGTATCTTAATAAGTTTTTTTTGTGGTTCAAAAGAATATAATTTAGCCTGACTAAAATATTTTCTGAAAATCATTAAAAATTGACCTTTATTGGATCCAATATCTATACAATTATCTATTTTAGGTAATTTTTTTAACAATTCTGAAAGTTCTAATAATGGAAAAACAAGATTTAAATATCCTTTAAGGAAATTAAAATTTAGAAAAATAAAAAAAATCTTTTTTAGTTTATTTTTAAAAAACCTAATATCTAATAAAAATCGGATCATTTATTCATAAAAATGTTATCTAAAACTTTAAAGTAGTTCACAGTTTTATTTTTTTTATTTTCTTTATCTTTTATTATTTTTTTTTTTTCATTTTTAAAATTTTTTATAGTTTTTAATATTTTTTTTTTCATTTGTGTATAGTTATTAACCACTAAATTTAATTTTCCAATTTGACCTTTTATATCTCCTTTATTATATGATATTGGTACAACTCCATAATTAATACACTCGTCGATAACCATTGGTGTTGTTTCAGATGTGTGCTTTGTAGGAAAGATTAAAATATCATGTTCAGTAAATATTTTTTTTTGATATTTTTGATTAATATTTAATTTAAACTTTTTAATTTTTCCAATTTTTTTCAAACTTAAAATTTTTTCTTTATAATTATTAGAGCATTCGTTTCCAAAAACATTAAATATTATTTTTTTATTTCCGTTCATTTCCTCTACTATTCTTATATAATCAGATATTCCTTTGCTTTCATTAATTCTTGAATAATAAAAAATTTTTAATCTATTAATTTTATTCTTACTTATAATTTTAATATTCTCATCTAATATAAAAATATAATTTGGCACAAAATAAATTTTTTTTAAACTATAATTTTTTTTAAGTTTAAAATATTGTTTTTTGGAAGATGCTATATGTGTTATATTTTTCGATCTAAGTAATTTTATTATTTTTTTATCAATTAAATATCTAAAGCTGTGGTGATGAACTATAATTTTTTTACAAAAAAAAGAGACAATATATAAAAATATTATTTGTAAATATAAACCCTTATAATCATAAAGAACGGTATATACGCTTTTCTGCTGTCTAGTTATTATCAGTAGCACTGATTTAATAATTAAATATATTTTTTTTATTTTATTTTTTATATTGCTATCACTAGTAGCGTTCAGTAATAGATCTTCATTTAATTTAAAATATCTTGAATAAATTTTTTCTGACATCAATGAATTGCCGTTAATATTTTGATGTTTTTTATGATTTGGTAAAGAAATTAAATAAATCATTCTTTAATATTTTTAAACTTTTTACTACTAGAAGCTACTAAAGTCTGCAGTTCCATCGTCTACTTCATCTGAACCTATTGTTTGTGTTCCGCTTCCTGATTTATTAAGTGTACCACCTCCAGATAATGCTCCACTAAATGTTACGTCTATACTGGCAGCACTTCCTATTAATACAATATTTAATCTTCCATTACCCGTTACATTACCACCGCTACTACCCCCACCTGCTAGACCTTTAACTGAAAGTGTTGTACTGCCAATATTTAATACAGCTCCTGATGTATCAGCTAACGTTACAGTTTTATAAAAGTAACTATTTGAGCCCATTATCAATGAACCAGCATTAATAGTGACAGTTCCAAAAAAGTTAACACTATTAGATAGTGTTAAAGAACTAGTACCAGTTTTTGTAAATGTGCCTTGTCCACCAAGTATTCCAGCATAACTGCCTGTGCTTCCTTGAGTAACTGTTAAATCTCCTGTGATATTTAACATAGATCCTCCGCTACTACCGCTTAATGTACCAATTGTTTGAGAGAAACCATCTGCAATTTCTAATACTGCACCACTTCCACTGTTAAATTCAGGGCTTGATACAATAACTGCACCTGTTGATTTTAAAGCATTATTAATTCCTACTATCATTGAACCTTCACTAATAGTGGTTCCACCAGTGTAAGTATTTGCAGCTGCTAATGTTAAACTACCATATCCTTTTTTAACAACTGATCCAGTGCCGCTGATCACTCCTGTGAATGTAGCATTTGATCCACTAACTGTATCAATAATTAATTCACCTGAACCTAAAACAATGTTTCCTCCACTAGTTCCACCACCAGATAAATTTCTAACAAAAACATCATTGCCACCTAAATTTAATATAACACCTGATGTGTTTGCTAATGAAACTGAATTCTGAAGACCACTATCACCACCCATGGTTAATGAACCAGCATTAATAACAACGGGTCCTGAGAATATGATATTATTAGATAGTGTTAAAGTATTAGAGCCAGCTTTTGTAAATGTACCAGTTCCTCTAAGAGATCCTGCATAAGTTGCATCACTTCCTTGAGTAACTGTTAAATCTCCTCCAAAAAGATCTACAGTTGATTGTGTGTTATTACCACTAAGTGTTCCAATCGTTTGAGAAAACCCATTCTCAACTACCAAACGTGCTCCAAAAGCATGAGTGGCATGAGTAAAGGTAACTGTCCCAGATGTTGCTAAGCCATTATCAACACCAATTATAATACTTCCTCCTGAAATAGTAATGCCACCAGTAAATGTATTTTGACCAGTTAATGTTAAATCACCATTTCCCCAATATGTTTTATAGACATTTCCTGATCCACTAATTACACCAGCATATGTTGCTGACTGACCTTGTAAAATATAAATGCCTAGCGTTCCTGAGCCTAAGGTAACATTTCCACCATTACTACCTCCTCCTTGTAATTTTCCAATTGTTTCATCATATCCAGCAAGATTAAAGACAGCACCTGTTGTATTTGCAAGCTCTACAGTTCCTAAATCATAAAGTACACCACTTGCACCAAGTGTAAGCGAACCAGCATTTATAAGTGTTCCACCTTCGAAATTACTAGCTCCTGAAATTGTAAGTGTACCCGCAGAAGATTTGGTTAATTTTCCATCACCACTAATAATACCTGCATAAGTTAATGTTCTAGATGCAGCAACACCAATATTTCCATCACCTGTTAAAGTAATTCCTCTTTTAGTATTTAATGTAAAGTTACCAGAAGCATTTATTATTCCTGATCCACTTGACACAAAAGTAATATTATCAGCATCTGTTGATCCTGGAACCGCACCAAAAGCTCTATCACCAGCAACACTTAATGTTCCTGCTGAGATTATGTTACTACCTGTGTGAGTATTAGTTCCTGATAAAGTTAATGTACCAGCACCAGCCTTGGTGATTGTTCCTGATCCAGCAATTACACCAGCATAAGTTAATGTTCTAGAAGCATTTGTATTAATAATTCCATTACCCGTTAAAGCAATTCCTCTATTAACATGTAATGTAAATGAAGCAGTAGTATTTAAAGTTCCTGATCCACCAGAAGCAAACACAAAGTGTCCTGCAGCAGCACTTCCTGGTGCAGCACCTAATCCAGCATCAGCTCCAATTATAATTGAACCTGCTGAAATTGTTGAAGTACCAGTATATGTGTTTGTGCCCGATAAAGTAAGTGAGCCAGCGCCAGCTTTTGTAAGAGCTAATGCAGATCCGCCATCACTAATCACACCATCTATTTCACTAGTACCACTGTTAGTAATTGCTAATGTTCCTTGCGCTTTAATTGCAGCACCAGTTAAAACCGCTGTACCAATTGTAGTATTTCCTAAAGCTGCTGATCCACCAACTGCGCCTGTAAATGTTGTATTACCAGCACCAGCAACAATGTCTAAAGTTCTAGTCGTATCATCACTGTTAAGTGTACTTGCAAAAACAATATGATTTCCTGTTGTTGTAAATGTAATGTTGCCACCTAATGTTGCAGCTTCATTATAAGTTTGAACTCCATTAGTTGTAATAGCTGTAGTATTAAAGACTACTGTTCCACCTGAGTTAGTTGTAATTGCTGTAAGTGGTGCACTATTACCAACCGTTGCTGCAAAAGTTGTAGCTGCTGTTGAGTTTAAAGTTAAAGTATAAGCACCATTAACCGTTCCATTTAAAGAAATTGCTCCAGAAGTATTTCCAGAAATAGTTGAGTTAGCAGTTAATACTATTACATGTGATCCAGAAGCTCCTAGAACGATAGCAGTATTAGTAGATTGTACAGTTCCACCGATATTAATTTGACTTGGAATAGCTGCAGTTACACCACCTGTAAATACTGAAGTGTCTCCTCCGCTAACTAAAGTTACATATCCTGTGTTTGAGAAAGTAACAGCATCAGTAATTGCATTTGAATCACCATTTAAGATTACATTATAATCTTGAGACGCTGTATTTAATGTTTCAAGAGCTGTACTTCCTGCAAACGTTACACTACCTGTTGTATCTGTTAAAGTAACCGTGTCTGCATTAATTGCATCTGAGAAAGTAACACCACCTGATTGAGTAATTGTTATTAAATCTAATTCTTGTATTCCACCTATTGCATTAGAAATTCCAATTGTTCCCGAACCTGCACTTAAAGTTAAATCACGAGCAGTACTATCAGCACTATCGACTGTGCTTGAGAATGTGAAGTTATCATCAGATGATGTAAGAGTTACATCCGCACTTAAAGTAACCGCACCTGAATAAGTTTGTGTACCAGTTGTTGTAACATTTGCACCTAAGTCAGTTGTTCCACTAACTGCAAACACTGCAACTTGAGTGATGGCTCCATTTAAATCTAAGTTACCAGTAATTGTTAAATTTTGTGCACCATTAACTGCAACAGTTTGAATTGTTGAACCTGCTAAAGTTCTAGCACCACCACTTAATGTTGTTGCACCTGAATATGTTTGTGTACCAGTTGTTGTAACATCAGCTCCAACATTTGATGCACCTGAAACGCTTAAAGATGTTGCTGCTGTAATTGCTGCATCTAAATCTAAAGCTCCAGTGATTACAATAACTCCTAATGATTTAGAGTTTCCACCAACGATACCATCAAACGTTACTACTGTTCCATTTCCACCTGTGTTTATGGTTAAATTTCTTTTTGTACTATCTGCACTTCTGACAGTATTACTAAATGTAACTGCCTCTGAACTTGTAGTTAAAACAGTGTTAGCACTTAAAGTAACTGCACCTGTATAAGTTTGAGTTCCACTTGATGTAATATTTGCACCCAAGTTAGATGCTCCAGATACACTTAAAGTTGTACTATTTGAGATAGCTGCTGTTGTTGTTAATGCTACTGTTTGAACTGCTGCTTCAAATACTGTTGTTCCACCAATAGTTAATTGCGCTATAGGCTGAGAGTTTCCAATTGTATTTTTAAATGTTTTAGTAGAGCCAGTTACTTGAATTGTTCCTTCGCCACTTGATGCTCCATTAATTGTACCTGTAATGTCAACCGAGTTATTGGCTGCAAAAATAACTGTAGCATCACCTGTACTGTCATTTAAAGTAATTCCAGCACTAGTAGAAGTAACTGCCTTGTTAAATGTTATTGATGAATCTTCACTAGAGTGATTACCACCTAAGACATTAATTCCATTCGTTCCAACTGTAACTGCTTCATTAAATAGTGCCTTACCTCCAAATGTGCTTGAACCTACAGTTAGTCTAGCAACACTAAGAGCGTTTGCAAAAGTAACAGTTGATGGTGCTTCACTGTCATCACTGTTAATAACCATAATTACATCTGCACCTCCACCATTATGAGTAATGGTAATTGTTGCACCGCTACCTGAGTGATCAAAAGTTAATCCTCCATTGCTAGTTACTGTTGCAGTTAGATTGCTGCTAAAAGTAGTAGTTTTGTTTGCGATCTGATTCAGGTCGGTAGCTGAAACTGCTGCAGCAAAAA
>Ga0209600_1000460_pt1 | contig 32164 bp, 34 predicted proteins | sample COGITO_mtgs_1104_FD_185518 | JGI IMG/M metagenome (GOLD analysis project Ga0209600, IMG submission 185518) | Pelagic marine microbial communities from North Sea - COGITO_mtgs_110421 (SPAdes) (version 2) | ecosystem: Environmental > Aquatic > Marine > Epipelagic ... | reverse complement strand
ATATTTTTAGAATATTTTTATTTTTATTTTTAAATTTTTTTAAATAAAATATATAATAATATTATGATTAACATAATATTAGTGTTAATATTTATTTTAGTATTGTTTATGTTAATTAATAAGTATATAAATGTTCAAGAAAATATGTCAATGAAATCAGGATATTTTAATAAAAAGCTAAATGAAAAAGGATATACTATGGACCCACAAAATTTTAGTATATATGACAATAATAATAATCTAGTAAAAAAATATCCAACAATATATTTTAATTCAAAAGAGGCTAATCAAATAGCAAAAAACAAACCATTAACAAATAGTATATTATTAAAAAACAATATTCCAACACCTATACATGTAATTATAACAAACGCAAATAAAAATGATTTCAAAAATGCATCCAAATATTTCCCATGTGTATTAAAACCTGTTGATGGAATGCAAGGAAAAGATGTTTATACGCATATAGATAATCAGCAAGAATTTGATACTATTTTAAATCAATTATTAAATAATTATGATAAAATAATGCTAGAAAATTTGATAGAAGGAAATAATTATCGAATATTTGTATTTAACAATGAAGTCATGGATGTAATAGAAAGGGAAAAGCCAGCAATAACAGGAAATGGAAAATCCACTGTTCAAGAATTAATAAATCAAAAAAACAATGAATTGTTATCCAAAAATTTATTTCCAGTTAAATATTTAGATGAAAAATTAATAAAACAACAAGGCTATAATTTAGATTCAATAGTAAAACCTAATCAAAAAGTTTATATAACAAATACAATTAATTTTCACAACGGGGCAAATGCTAAAAGAATACCATTAAACCAAGTAAATAAAGAAAATAAAGAAATGTTTATAAAAGCACATAAATTAATAGGATTAGAATGCAGTGGTGTAGATTATATGAGTAATAATATTAATATTCCATATTATAAAAACAAAGGTGTTATTATAGAAATGAATAGCATGGTAGATACAAAAATTCATATTGACGCAGATGAAAAAAAAAATTCTAATTTATTGTTCCAAAATATGATAGAAACATTATAGAAATATTATAGAAACATAATTTCTTTTAAAAAAATATAAAAAATGAAATATATATATTATTCGAAAAATAAATAATATATATTAGAATTAATTAATTAAAAATATATAAAGTATAAATATTAATAGTAAGTAATAATATGGACTTTTGTAAAGATTGTGATAATAAATTATATCCATTAGAAGAAGAAGACAAATTATATTTAAGTTGTCAAGATTGCGGATTTAAAGAAATTAATGAAAATACAGTCATTGAAAGAAAAAATTTTAAAAAAAAAGATGTAAGCATTATAGATAATAAGAAATTCTATATATATGATAATTCTTTACCTAGAACTATTCAAAAACAATGTCCAAATAAAAACTGTGATTCAAATAAAAATAATAAAAAAAGTGAATCAGTATTTATTCAAGACCCAAAGTCATTAAAATTAACATATATATGTGGTGCATGTAATTTTGAATGGAAATATTCTTAAAATATTTATAGGAAATAAAATTAAAAAGTATATATATATTATAAATAATATATAAGAAAATGAATAATATATTAAAAATAAAAATAAAAATGAATTATTTTATTTAAAGTTTTAATATTATTTAATAATAGTAAATAATGGCAGAAGAAGATGATGATTATGAAATTAATGATTATGAAGAAGATGAGACAGGATTTTTAGAAGAAGAAAATAATAATAATAGTTTAAATATATTATCATATGATGAAATAATAGAAAAAAATAAAAATACTAAAAAAAAAACTGTTCCATTTTTAAACAAATTTGAAAAAGCAAGATTATTAGGTGTTCGAATTCAACAATTAAGTGCAGGAGCTGAACCAAAAATCAATATATCAGGATTTACAAATATTATTGATATAGTAGAAGAAGAATTAAAACAAAGAAAAATACCATTAATTATTAAAAGAAATTTGCCAAATGGTACAAGTGAAGAATGGAAATTAGAAGAATTTGAAAAAGTATAATATAATTCAATTTATAAAAAATAAAATCTAATTTTTTTTAATAATTTATTTAATTATTATTTAAATAATTAAATTATAAAAATCTAATATTTTTTAATAATTTATTTAATTATTATTTAAATAATTATCATATTGTAATAATATTGTAATAATATTGTAATAATATTGTAATAATATTGTAATAAAAAAATTAATAAAAATACTATTTTTTTAAAAAATGGCATATGTTAATTAGTTTTTTTAAAATAATTAATTTTAATACATATTAACATGCTAAAAGTACTTAAAGAAATAATTACAATTATAATTATAAAAAAATGAGCACTTCCGCAACCGTCGAAAAAAAAACCAAAAAGCCAACTAAAAAAGCTTCTTCAACTGAAGCTGAAGTTAAAACTGAACAAGTCCAATCTGCTGCTCCAGTAGCCACTTCTGTTCCAGTAATTAATGAAGAACAAGTTAATGTAGAAACATCAGAAACATCAGAAATTAATTCCGAATTTTATTCCATGATGGACAAAATCGTAACTTCTTTCAATGAACTTAATGAAATTTCTAAAAAATTGGATATGATTGATGAAAAACAAATTAAAAACTTTATTACTGAAAAGAAAAAAATGGACAAAGCTATTAATTCATTCGAAACCACTTATCTTGAAACACTTGCTTCTGCTTTCAAAGTAGCCAAGAAATCTGGTTCTAAACAAAAGAAAACTAAAAGTGAATCTTCTGGTTCTACTACTGAGCCAGCAGTCAAGAAACCACTAGAATGTGATAATTGCCTACATGAATTTATGGGTAAAACTGATACATCAGAACTTATTTCTAGAAATCAAGCATATACTTCTGTAACTGATTTTGTTAAAACTGAAAAGAAAAACAATCCTGATAAAATTAGTTCCAATCTTGTAAGTGATAAGGAATTCAGAGTTTATGGAAAACTTAAAACTTTCCTTGATTCTGTATCTAAAATCATTGGTAAAAACATGGACGTCATCAAGGCAGAAATCAAAACTTATGAATCTTCTAAACCAGAAGAAGGTTCTAAACAAATGAAAGAATTGATTAACTTGAGAGATGAAATGGATAGATTGACTAAACTTAAGACCATTCCAGAAGTTATGGGATACACTAATGTCATGAGTTACACTAATCTTTGTTTTAACACTGATTATTTGATTAAAATCAAGGCTAAATCACCTAAAGCTAAAAAATAAATTAATTTATGTAAGTAAATTAAAATAAAAAAAAAAAACATAACATAACATAACATAACATAAAATAAAAAATAAAATCCTTAAATATTAATTTTTATTAGTTATTTACTAATAAAAATTATTTAAAATATTAGGTACGTAAAATAAATTTTTAAAAAATAAAATAAAATAAAAATAATAAAAAAAAATTGAATTTTTATTTACAATTAAATATAAATACAAAAGAGAAGTGAAAATAAGTAACTAACAACAACTAACAAATGGCAAGCGAACAAACTGTTGAACCAACTAAAAAGATTCCTGATTTGATTGCTGAAAAGCTTAATATTCCTGAATTATTGAATTTTGAATTTAATTCAAATGAAGAAGTTAATGATATGTTAATGAATTGTAATGTAAGAGATAAAAACTCTGTTCTAAAGAAATTTAAGACTTTAAAGGACCATTTTGATACTCAATATCAAAATGTTCTACTGAAGATTCAAGAACAAGATTATGAATCAAAGATTGAAAAAATGACAACAACAAAGGCTGGTAAGAAGGAAAAGAAAGCAAAGTCTTCTACTGAAGAAGGTGCTGAAAAGAAGCCTTCTGCTGTTACTAAGCCACAACCATGTTGTGAATTTACAACCACTTACATGAGTTCTCCTAAGTTCAAGGATAGTAATCCTGAAATCTTTAAGGTTTCTGATGAATATTCAAGAAATGACATTCATACTGGAATGCGTGAATTTGTCAATATTGAGCGTAAGAATAATCCAGATAAGATTACTCCAAAGCAAGTTGGAGACGAAAAACCAAGTAATAAAAAGTTTAATGTGTATGGAGAACTAGAAACTTTTTTAAAGGATGCAGCTAAGAATATTAAGGTAGACATTTCTATTGTAGAAAAGTCTATTGAGGAAAAAGAAAAGGAAAATCCTGATGAAGCAACAAAAGCTTTTAAAGAAATTGAAAACATGAAACAGTGGATTGAAGATAAGAAGAATCTTTCAAAGGTTCCTAAGACTCTTGAATTCAAGGATTTCATGAGGTATTCTCCATATTGCTTTCCTGACAGAAAACCATTGGAAAAAGCTGTTAAGAAGCCTTAAAACCTTTAATATTTTAAAATAATTTATAAACCAATAAAAACATAAATCAAAATTATAAAATAAAAATAATAAAAATAATAAAAATAATAAAAATAAATTAAGAATAATTAAAGCATATTTTTTTAGTTTTTAACATTAAATCATCTTCAAAATAAATTAAATAATGTTTATTAGGTACATACAAAAATTCTTTTAAAGAAGATGAACTCCATTCAATTAAAATATTATCAATTTTATTATTAATAAATAAACATTGAACAATATTATGTAATGAAATATTATTTTTTTTACTCATTTCAATAATATTTTGTTTTTGTTCTTTGATAGTTTGTACAATAAATTTTTTTACTTCATTTTCAATTTTTAAACGAAATATATCAAAATATTCATTTTCATTTTGTTTTAAGTCTTGTACGCTAATTTTCATATTCATTTTTATATAATCACAATTATTTAATAAATTTAAACCATAAATATATATACTTATATTTATAAATCTATCAAAATCATTTGAATATTCAAATTCAAGCATATATTTACTTCTTCTTTAAATTTTAAATATTAAATTATAAATCTTTGCAAAAATAATTAGTTATATTTTTATTTAATATCTGTTTTTCTTTTTCTTCATTTACAATTTTATTTTTTAAGTTTTTCATTTCTTTCTTCAATAAAGTCTTCTCCTTATTACAAATACTAAAACTTTTTCTATGCCAATCACTTATTCCATATTTTTCAATTGCTTCTATATGCCTTTGTGTTCCGTATCCACTGTTCGAAACTAAATCATATTTTTCAAGTTCTTGATTATTTTCCACTAGTTTTTCTATATATAAATCTTTCGATGTTTTTGCTAAAATAGAAGCACCAGCAATAGATAAATAACTATTATCGCCACCAATAACACATTCGTGCATTATTTCAACACCATCTTTAGAAATAAATTTATTAAATTTATTACCATCTACTAATATTTTATCTATTTTCATTTCACTATAAATATTTTCAACTACATTTGTCATACCATCTAATGTAGCCACTAATATATTTTTTTCATCAATTGTTTGACTACTTACTTGACAAACATAATAAGTTAACGCATATTTTTTTATAAATTCAAAAGATTCTAATCTTTTCTTTTTACTCATTTTTTTAGAATCTTTAATAACTACATTGTTTTCATCAATTAATTCTTGAATATTCTTAGGAAATATTACACCAGCAACAAATAAATCACCAAATAAACATCCACGACCTGCTTCATCAATTCCTAATTCAATTTTATTTAACTCTTGATATGGTTTTAATAAATTTTTTTTTTGTTTAATTTTTAATTTCTCCTGTTTTTCTTGTTGTTTCAATTCAAACTTTTCTTCTTTTTCTTTTTCCTTTAATTCTTTCAACTTTATTTTTTCTTCTTTTTCTTGTTTTTTCAACTTTATTTTTTCTTCTTTTTCTTGTTGTTTTAACTTTATTTTTTCTTCTTTTTCTTGTTGTTTCAATTCAAACTTTTCTTCTTTTTTGGATTTTATTTCATTAGTTTGTTTATTATTAATATTATTTGAATTATTAACATTAATATTATTTGAATTATTAATATTCATAACTTTAATACAAAAATAAAGTTATGTTTTTAAATAAAAAATAAAAAAATATAAGTACATTTATAAAAAAATAAAAATTAAGATTGCGCACATTCAACATTTGGATTTCCTCCCATTTCATGAATTGATTCATCATCATTATCAAATCCCATTCTATTTTGATTATTTATATTTTCAGCTTTAATAGTAGGTCCATCATATTTTTTAAAATGATCAATTTTAAAATATTTTGAAATAACTTCTTTTTGTTTTGTAGTTAATTCATTATTTTTTACTTTAAAAATCAATAATAAATGACCCTTATTACCATATTTGTCTTTAAATCCGTAATTATGAATAATTTTATGATCATCATTATGAATAGGTCCTTTTACTTTAATATTAATTTCACTATCATCCAATAATACTAAGCCAAAATGAATACCTAATAAAGAACTTCCTAATTCAATTTCTTTTTCAATAATTAAATGATTTTCTTTTACTTTAAAAATAGAATGTTCTTCAATTTGAATAATAATTTCTAAATCACCATCTACATAATCATTTTTTTTATTACCAAAACTTTTATGAATAATTTTAAATGAATTTCCAGAATATTTAGGAATTTCAGCAATAATTGTCATTTTTTCTTTTTGATTGTTATTCATTCTTTTATATTCAATTTTTCGCTTACATCCTTTATAACCACTTTCTAAACTGATATTAATAGTTATTTGAATATCTTCACATTTTTTAAACATTCTATTATTTCCTCTCATTCCTCTTCCACCTCCTGCAAAATGTTGCATAAATTCAGGAGGAATTCCTCCATGCATATTACCTCCAGGCATACCATTCATAAATCCATGCATGTTTCCTGGCATTCCTCCCATATGAAAAGATTGAAACCCATTTCCACTTGCTTCATGCATATTTTCACCAAAAAATTGTTTAAAAATATCAAATGGGTCAGTACCTCCGGGCATTCCTCCATTTTCCATGTTTGCTGCATCTTTTCCAAACATATCATATTTTTTCTTTTTTTCAGGGTCACTTAAAACTTCATAGGCTTCACTTAATTGTTTAAATTTTTCAGTATATTCTTCTTTTTTATCAGCAGGAGATTTATCAGGATGATATATAATAGCTAGTTTTCTATATGCTTTTTTTATTTCATTTTCATTTGCACTTTTATTAATTCCTAATAATTCATAATATTCATTATTCATATTCATATTTAAATATATATTATTAAAAAAAACATTTTAAGTATTATTATAATTTTTAATTTTTAATTTTATTTAATTTATTATATTAAAAGTATAAAGTTTAAGATTTATATCTTAATCTTCTTCTCCGCTCATCGCTTTTCTATTAGCTTCGTCACCTTCCCATTTATCTGGGATAAACATATTAACTTCAATTTCATACCATTCCATATATCTATTGTTAAACATAAAGCCTAACATGGCAAGATGGCTGGCACATGAACCATGAGAGAGACATCCACATCTTTCAGATTCTAGAGGATTTTCCACTATTTCAGGACATATTCTTTCTAGAAACATTTCTACGGTGTATGTGTTTCCTAGATGCGGACATCTTTTCAAGGCCACCAACCAACCCCCAAGGTGACATGGTGGTGGAGGTTTTGATTCTTCCCAAGCCAAATTATATTCTTTGGGTACTGTGAACTTGTGAATCATGAATATCATTAAAGATCCTCTAAGACAATTAACTTCTTCATCGTTAAAAGCCAAAAACTTACGATAAAGTATAAGAATTTCTACGTACAGCATTTTAACTGTATATCCTGGAGTAATAAGCCGTGCATTTTTATTGCATATCGAATTTAACATATTCCAAAATTTAAAAAAACGAGTTAACTTTTCTATTTGAAAGTCTTTCAGCATGATGTAAAGTTGTAAGATTTTAACGTAAAGATTATATTTATTATTTTATTATGCATCAATTTTTTTATTATATCCATGTTTTTATTGATTTTATTTCATTATTTTTCAAAAAATATGTTAATTTATAAAAATTTAATTAAAAAATTCAAGTATGAAGACGAAGAAGTTCAATAACTATTTCATTTAATAAATCATATTTACCTATTGAAATATAAGCATCGGAACAACTTTAACTATAAAAAAGGTGCTTGTGAAACAACATCTACATATTTAAGTAGTTCTTCTACGCTTCTGAATTCTTGTTTTGTATCTTTAATGATATCAATAGTTTTAAATTCGTCACTTGTACTAAGTAACTCAGCCTCGATAACTTTAGGAATGTAGTTTAATACATTTGGTAGTCTCGGATTTTTTTCAGGGTCATTTTCAGAATTACTTGAAGGAACCTTAATAGATATACCTACGCATATATGTTTTTCAATACATACTCTATTGTAACCTATACAGAATATACGTATTTCATCATTAAATAAGTCTGAAGGTAAATACTCATAATTACATTTTAGTATTCCATATATTTTTTTTAATAATAGATCACATACTACACCTGCTAAATTGTCCATATTATAGATAAAATAAATTAGCTACTTGGTCAAAGCCTAATAAACTTGTTTATATGTATAAATATTTATTTATATGTATTTAATAAAAGATGTATTAATTTTTTTATAATTTACTTATTTTATAAAAAGCTCCACAAAGACGTTTATTTATTTCAGTATGTTCGACTAAAGTCTGTTCCATCTTTAAAAGAGAAGACATGATGATTTAATACACTATATGAATCACAATTATATATTATCAAAAAAAAATAATTTTTTTACCATTTTTAAATAAATTCAAAAAAAATTGATTTATATGGCTAAAGAAAGTATATTAAAGTTTTTAAAGAAAAAAATGAAAAGAAAATTAGAAGAAATTTTTAATAATGATATTTTAAATGATATATTTCAAAGTGATTCATCAACTAGTGAGAAATCAAGTAGTGAGAAATCACAAAGTGATTCATCAAGTAGTGAGAAATCACAAAGTGATTCATCAAGTAGTGAGAAATCACAAAGTGACCGATGTCCTATTTGTATGGAAGATTTACAAAATACTAACATAACTATTACAAAATGCGGACATAAATTTTGTCATACATGTATTGATTCTCATTCATGTATAAATAATAAATGTCCTTTATGTAGGGTAAATATGGGAACAAAAACAAAAGTTAAAAATTTATGTAATTGTCATGTAATTGAATCGGTAAATTTATCTATTATAGATTCTAATCATCATTTAAATAATTTATGTAAAAGACTAATAAAAAACGTATTTAGAACAATTAATGAACATAAAGAAGTATTAGAAACAGTTATTAGTGACAAAAGTGACAAAAGTGACAAAAGTAACAAAAGTGACAGAAATAACAAAAATACGGAAACGAATGAAGAATATATGTTTTCAACATCTAAAATTCTCAAAAAATTAAGTGAAATAGAAGAATTTAAAATAAAAATATCAAAAACATTTTATCAAGATATTTTACAATATACAATTAATAATTCAAATAATGCTTGTATGAATTTAAAATCTATGTATGAAAATCAAAATGAAACACATAATCATCATTAAATATGAAATATTAATCTATACTTTTTTATTTATAATATTTTTCCAATAGTTTTCAATATCAGAATCTTTACTAAATTTACGATAAAAATACGCTTTTGAATTTTTTATTTTCAACAAATCTTCGTGACTAACATCCATAATTGTTTTCGGACTTTTTACTAATTGATTATATTCATTTTGTAATTTTTTTAATTCATTTGACCTATTTGAACCTGTTTTTTCTTGATTTTCATATAATTTTCTCTTTTTTTCTTTTATTTTTTTTCCTAAATCATGAACATAATCCCAATCATCATAAGTTATTGCAAAATCTCTAACATTTTTCAAAGGATATAATACACTCAAAAAGAATTCATCTCCAACATGCATTTTCATAAAAAATTTAAGTTTAATATAACTTTTTAGTAATTGTCCAACATGCTCACGATTTAAACAAAAACGTGCATAATGTTTAATAAAATGTTTAGGCTTTCCAACAACAGGTTGTTTATTGATTCTTTCACTCCAATTATATTCTTTAATTTTCATAAATTTAATCCATGACCTATCATCATTTATACAATCATTATAAAATTTATCAAAACTAGTAATTGGAATATCAGATTCAGAAATAGTAACAAATTTAACATTATTTTTATTTTGATATGCTTCTTTTAATAATTCATATTCCGCTTCAACAATAAAACCCCAACCCGTTTCTTTTAAATTTTTAATAATTTTAGTTTTTTTCCATGAAACTTGATCGGGATATTTAGGATGAATATATATATTATATTTAGAACTATGTCCTTTAAAATAAGAATCCCATATTTTAGTAAAATTTGGATTATCTAAAGTTAAAAATAAAAATGCTATTTGTTTCATTATTCTATTAATATAGTATAAAAAATTATAATAATTAATATAGTATAAAAAATTATAATAATTAATATAGTATAAAAATTATAATTAATGACTAAATTAATATTACCAGATGAAATTTTAGATATCATATTAAATCATTATTGGCAATTTAAATTTAAAGAAGTTTTAAATGAATTACTTGAACCTTATTTAATTGAATTTAAAATAATTAGTTTTTTAAAAAAATATTGTTTCAAAAAAGATTTATTTCATAAAAAATATATAAATTATTATATTTATTTTAATAATAAAATAAAAGAATTAAAAAAAAATAAAATAAATATATTTATTTGTAAATTAAATAATTTTAAGTTACAATATTGTTTTTCTGAAAATAGCTTACAAGTATTTAATTATATTCATCAAGATTTAATATATATCATGTTATTTTCTATAACAAATAGTAATTATTATAGATTTCTAGTGTATCATGAATTTATAAATTTATCAAATCAATTAAAATTAAAGTCATCAATAGTTTAAATTTATTTTTATTTTTATAATCAATTACTAATACTATAATGAATGAAAGTTCCGAAAATTCAGAAAACTCTCAAACATTTTTTAACTTGCCACAATCCAATCAAAATAAAAATGAACTTAAAGAAAAGTTTAATCAAACATGTAAAATACAAATATCAAATATATTAGTAGAAGAAGTTGCTGAATTATTGTTAAAATACGCACAAACTCAAAAAAATTGGATATTGGCAAGTGGATTTGATTCTATAAAATATGAAAAATTAACAAATAAACAAAATGAAAAGGCAAATCAAATTCAAATAAGAAATATTCAAAATAAGTTTAAAAATGACCATTTTTCATATGTATTTCATAGAACAATGAATAATAACCGCCCATCATTTCTAGAATTTAATTTAAGAAAGCATATGGAGTCATTAGAATTCATAAATTTTTTAAATGAAATAACAGATTTACAATTAACAAAATTAAATACATTATTTTTGTCAAAGTATAAAGGAGGTGATTTTTTAAGTCCTCATTGTGATAAAGGAAATGGAAAATTAGCATTTGTGTTAAATTTAACAAAAAATTGGAAACCACAATATGGAGGAATATTACATTTTTTAAATGAAGAAAAAACGGAAATTATTGAATCCTATAATCCAATATTTAATAATTTAATATTATTTAAAGTTCCGACACATGGAATTCCGCATTTTGTTAGTCATGTTGTTCCTTATGTCAAACAAGAAAGATATGCTATTACTGGATGGTATATATAATTTAATCTAATCTAATCCAAAATAACAAAAGAATCATTATATAAATTTCGTCCTATTGATGAATTTGTAGATATTGTTAAAACTGGATAAACTTTTTTAGATTCTATTTTTTGTTGTAATAAAGATTGATTAGTACTTGCTAATGAGCTATAATCTGCTATTTCGAATAATGAACTTTTTGGATCTATTTTTAGAAATGGACCATCAGCTTTAGTTCTTCCTTCTTGAATTTGATATTGAAAAGCATCTTTTTTATATTTTGTTAAATTAGAATTTGATTCATTAAAACTATCTAAAGCAGTTTTAGCTAATTTAAAATCAAGTGGTAAAATTTCAGAACCAGAATCAGAAAATAATGAAGATAATAACCAACTATTACAATTATGATCTTGATGAGCACGAATAATAAAATCGAATTTATAAATATGTAAAAAATCAAATATATTTTTTAATCCAATTTTAAACATATCTCTTTCAATTTCGGGTATTTTATAAAGATTTGATCTTCTAGTAGTATTTTGAATATTATATTTAGTCGTAAAATCATTCCATGAAATTTGTGTTTGAAATTTTTGACCTAAAATTATAACTTTATGATTTTCAAACTCACCCAAAACATTTAAAGCATTTATATTAATTAAATTACTTGGGCATAATGCATTTAAATGATTGTTATTTTCTTGTTTAATATTATCTAAAGCTTTAAATATATCCAAATTAGGAATACCACCATGACATAACCAATATTTTGTATTTTTATGTTTTAAAATAATGGCTGTACATGTCCAGCAAAAAAAACTATTTAAATTAGTTATAAAAGTATTTGATAAACTATTTTTTTTATTTTTTTTATTTTTTATTTCTAATTCATTTAAAAACCCATAATAATAATATTGTTCAGGATGTTCATGATTTCCTCTATTAAAAATAACATTTAATTCATTTATACTATTATTTATTTTCATTAATAAAAATAATAAAAATAAAATTTCAAGTGCAAATTTACCTCTATCTAATACATCACCTAAAATAATTAATTTTGTTCCATTTGTTAATTCTAATTTTTCGTTTATAATATTTTGTTTTCTTAATCTTAAAAATATTCTAAAAAATGTATGAAAACTACCATGTGTATCGCCAATAATAATTACTTTATGATTAGATTCTATATTAAATATATTGCATCTATTTATATTATTATTTTTAGCTAAATCAATAGTAGCTAATTTATTAACTAAACTAGTATATTTTTTTAAATAATTTTTTAAAATTTGAATATTTTCAATAATTAAATCATTTACAATTGATATTAAATCAGGCATTTTATAATTTTTTATATTTTTAGTAAAACTATGTTTAATTGAATATGTTAAATATATATCATTATATAATTGTTGAATAATAACTTTATAATTTTTATCAATAGTTAATTGTTCAATTAAATAATAGGTTATAGGACTTTTTAAATTTACATTTTTTTTATTTTTAATAACATCTTTAGAAAAAAATACTTTATCTTTTATTGAGCTTATTTTATATCTATTATTTGGAGTAATTATATTATGAATATGTATTTTATTATTATTAGTTATATTATTAGTTATACTATTATTAAGTGGATGCATCATCATATTAATTTTAATTAAATTTTTACGATTATACCCTTTAGTTGAAATTACTGTATCAATCACTTTTGGAAATTCAACTTCATAATTATATAAACAAATTGTTGATTTACTATTTTTATTTATATTAGTTCCATTTCCATTTCCATTTTCATTTCCATTTTCATTTCCAATTTTTTTTATATTTTCATTTATTATATTTTTTTTTTCACAATCTATTAAAGTATTATTTAACCCATTTACTTTAAATTGACTTATTTCTTCTAATCTTTGTTCAAATAAATTATTTTTTCTAAAGAGAAAATTCATATATTAATATAATATATAATTAATTATTGATTTATTTTATAATTTATTTAGATTTACATAAGATTTTATTTAAGCATTTCATAAATATATTAGATTTTATATCATCTTCAGAGTAAGCGCAATTTAATATTTTATTTTTTAGTTCTTTATAATTATATCCAATATACTTATCAGAATTTTTAAAATCATTTTCACCATATTTATATGCGATATTATATTCCGATAAACATATTATATCTAATCCATAAAATACTGCAAAACTTACTGCATTAGTAGAATGAGCAATACATTTATAAGACCTTGATAAGTCATATTTAAATTTATTGTTACTAGAAAACTCTAAATTATTAATTGGATCAGTAATATTTAAATTATGAGTTACTTCTTTGTCTAATTTTTCTCTTATAATTATTCTATTTTGGCAATATTTTCTAATTTTTTTAACAATATTATTAATATATTTTACATACATATTACTAGTTATATTTCCAAAAAAATATTGAGTATAATTTTGTAATAAAATTAATATACATTTTTGTTTTTTAGGATTAAATTTTCTTTTTTCTAAATAATTTAATTTTTTTTTAATTAATTTTTTATTATGATTCAATATACATATAGGTAATTTATTTTTATAAAAATAAATAGAATTTAAGCTAAGTCTATATTTATGTCCATTACATGCTTTTTCTAAAAATAAATCTCTTGATATTGGTGATTCAATATAAATAATATTTTTATACTTTAGTTGAGTAGAATAATATCTACATTTTACAGCAAAATTCCATGTTCCAGGATTTAATTTATAATTAGATTCATTTCCTTTTCCTTTAAAATAAGAAAACATAAAAATTAAATCGAAATTTATTTTTTTATAATATTCTAATTTATTTTTATTAAAATCTATAGTTATTACTTTAAAATTTTTATTTTTTTCTAAAACTTTATATAATCCCCCTTCAGCAATAAATTTGGAAAATCTTTTTTTTCCTTTCTTAATTGTACAGGTACAAATTCCAATTGTATAAATTTTGTTTTTTTTTTCTTTTTTTATTTGTAAATTCAGACATCTTATTAATATATATAAATATTTAAATTTAATAAATTATCTAGAATATACGTTTATAAAGCTTGTAAATAAATTCAACAAATCAAGAAAGAAATTAACAGAACTTTTTGGATAATTTGGATATTTAACACAAATTTTAGCCATTTCAAACATATGAGAAGTATCATAAGAAACAAAAATTGAAAATAACATAATAACAAAATAAGAAATATATAATGATGTTTTTTTGTAACTTTCCATATCTTTTACAATAAAGATATTGTATAAACTTATTAAAATTATAGCTAATAAACCTACTAATAAACCTGGAACAACATAACCATATGTTTTAGCAAAAAAATCAGGGCTATTATACACTAATATTGACATAAAAATAAATACTAATGATGTGCTAATTAATGCATCATCTACAATACCACTAAATTCTTCAGATTTAAAATAAGGATATATACTTGTAGATATACTTGCTAAAAATAATATCCATATTATATGATGATAAACATGTCCTTCTTGACTAAAACTAGGACTAAATGCTAATATAATAACAAAAATAAGAGCTAATATCATACCAATCCAAGTATAATTTCCAAGTTTTTGTACAACATAATTCATAGGCATTAATTCATATTTTTCTTTTGAATCTTTTGAAATAAGAGTATTAATAACATAAGCAAATAATCCTAATAGTGTAATGGACATTGCTAAATATAAATAAACATTAAATACGTAATTATTACAAGTAGGTTTTCCATTTTTAAATGCGCTTTGAGTAATTAAATATAAAATAATAATAAAAGCAATAAGTCCAGAGTATAAATAAAATTTAGTAAAACTTTGATTCATATTATTAATAATCAATATTTATTTTTAAAAATAAATGGTTTAAATATAAATTAACAATATTAATTAAAATGGATGAAACTATTCGTAATCCTGATACAAGTTATAATGAACAATTAATTAATGATTTTGAATTTAATAATGAATTCAATCCAAATAATGAATTCAATCCAAATAATGAATTCAATCCAAATAATGAATTCAATTTAAATAATCAAAATGATGATGAATTAGAAAAAGCATTACTTGAATCTAAAATGATGTATGAAAAACAAAAAAATAAAGAAGAATTAATAAATTATAATAAAGAATTATTTAAAAAACTTGATATACAATTACATTATTTATTATTATCAAAAGATGAAACTATAAATTTTTTTATAGAATGTTTTAACATTGAAAAAGATAAATTTATACATTTAGAAAAAGAAAATATACAATTATTTAAAAGTCATTATGATTATTTAAAAAAATTATTAGAAGATTTGTATGAAAAACCATTAAAATTAAAAAGAAATCCAAAAATTGATATTGAATTATATAATTTATTAAATAGTATTGTTGTTTATAATTAAAATTTTTTATTTTTTATTTTTTTTTATTTTCCATCCTTGGAATGTCCATTTGTAGCTTGAACATGCACATTAGAACCCCGACTTAGAATTCTTTCAAGCTGTCGGACACGTTTTTGGGAGCCATAATGAGAAAAACCCTCACTTTTAGAACCACCTTTTTTTTCTCTGTCTCTAGTACCTTCTCCGTCGTTCTTTCTAGGCATGTTAAAGAATCAATACGAGTAAATGATATTAAATTTTTTTAAATAGTATCAATTTTTTTTTTATAAAGTTAAGTCATAAGACTTAAAGGACAAAAGAGTCCAGACAACCAATCAAGAGACTGATTAAGAGGGAGTTTGGTGCGAGTAAGGACAAAGATGACCTTTGGTACAACCAGTAGGTGTGTCGCAAACTTTTACTGTTTCACCAGTGCTTTCTGCGTACAAGTCACCGATTGTCTCGGGGTACTTAACCTGACCTCCATCGTTTTCCTTTTTGCTCTCAAGATCAGTAAGTAGACGTTGATATACCACTTTCCTCTCTCTCTCTAGTTTTGCTCTCCATTCTTCAACAGGGCAAACCTTGGGTTTGGCTTTTCCACCTCCACCAGAAGGCGGACAATCGTGGCTAAACCAACAACTGTTTCCACGCATACAAGATCCATGTTTTCTGTCGTGATCTCTACAGCGAGTCTTCTTCTTATCTACTTGTGTTGAAGAATTTCCTCCACCAGAGTTCTTAGGTGCTAGCTGTTGCTGCTGCTGTTGCTGCTGTTGCTGCTGTTGCTGCTGCTGTTGCTGCTGTTGCTGCTGTTGCTGCTGTTGCTGCTGTTGCTGCTGCTGTTGCTGCTGCTGCTGCTGCTGCTGTTGCTGCTGCTGTTGCTGCTTGGAAGCCTTCTTACCACCAGAAGGTGGCATAGGCGGAGTAGCAGCCTTCTTACCACCAGAAGGTGGCATAGGCGGTGCATGAACCACAGGATACTCAGTATCTCTATAGTTCTCCCAAGCAGAAATAACTGTTTGGATTTCAGCTTTATGCGATGGGTCATTTTTCAATGCATCATCGCACTTGGCAAGAAACTGATTTATCGAGTTTCTCAATTGAGAAGACTCTTTACCCGTAGGGTTGAAATGTGATCCGCAGATCCATTTGTAATCGAAATTCGGCATCTTCGGCATCGTTCGTCTAGTGTGCTAGGGAATTAAAGTCAAAAAACAAACAAATCAATCAATTGTTTTGTTTGTAATAATTTTTCTTTAAAAGGCGTCGATTTTTTTTTTTTATAAAAAATAGGTACGTAAATGAACATAAATAAATATAAATGAATTTAAAAATTGAAAAATAATAAAATAATAGAAATATGTTAAAAATGAATAAATTCGGATTTAAAATAAATCAATTTAATTTTAATAAAAGTTCGGACTTATCAAATGTGTGTTTAGAACATCCAAATTTATTAAAATATTCATCTGATACTGATTTAATTAATAAAAATAATCAGTACAATAATGGACATTATTTATTTTGTTATGGTTCTAATTCAATTAGTCAATTAAAACAAAGATTAAAAAAAGAAAATTTAATTGTAAAAAAAGCATATTTACCAAATTATGTACGTATTTTCGCAGGAAACAGCACAAAATGGAATGGAGGAGTAGCATCCATTATTCAAGCACATGATAATCATCAAGTCAAAGGATGCATGGTTTATGTACATGATTCAGATTTATTCAAATTAGATAAATATGAAGGCGCAATTAAAGATGAATCTCCATTTTCCAGAATAAATAATATTTATCGCAGAAAATATATAAAAATATTTGATGAAAATCATAATGAAATTTCAGCAATTACATACATAAAAAATAATCAAAATTGGTTATATTATCCATCAACTGAATATTTACATGCAGTTAAAAAAAATGTACAAGAATTCTGGGAAGAATTGGATGAATTTGGTGAATTATTGATTTATGACAATCAACTTATGCTAAAAGGAAAATACAAATAATACAAATAAATATATAAAAATAAATAAATTATAATAAAAATAAATTATAAAGAATGTACATTAAATAAATCAAAATACAAATGTTATTGATTAATAATTTTAGTTTCATATTTTTCAAAATTCTAAAATTCGTAAATTCCTAATTTAAAATATTTATTATTTTTTCACTATTTATATCCAATTTTTTCATAATCATAATTAACATTTTAACATCACTATTTGCCCTATGTGCCACCGGACTATATCCAAATAAATGCTCAAATATTTTTAACAAACTTTTATTTCCAACATCGTTTTTCAAAAACAATCGTATAATCATTTTACTATCTAAAAATCGCGCTTTATTTCTATTTATCAAATTTTTATTCATCATAATTTTATGGTCAAAACTAAAACCATTATGAGCAATAAAAATAGGTTGCTCACAATAAGAAAATATATTTTCCATTTCCATACTAAATTTTTTATATTCACATCCATAATTCAATAATTGCTCACTTGAAATAGATGTTAATTCCATAATTTCAAATGGTACACAAGGATTATGTTCTAATTTCACCAATCCAGATGATGGAATAACAGATGTTTCATATTCTTCAAAATGTCTATCAATAATATCAATAGTATCATCATTTACATTTAATCCAGTCGTCTCCAAATCGTAAATAAATATCATATTTTTCAATTTTTCACCACAAACAACACTCAATAATTTTAATAATTCATAATTCATAAATTTATCTTTTTCCAATTTAATAATATATTTTTTTCCTAAATAAAAATTCCACAACTCTAAATCATAATTTTTATCCAAATTGGGAGACAATAAATTATGATATAAAATTAATTGAAATATACTCTTTTTCGATAAAGTCATATTTAATTTAATATCAATAATCGCCCCATTTCCTTTTAAAATATCTAATTCACCTACGATTGGCAATTTACTATGTTTATAAGTTGGATGAAATATAAATTCGTCATTTTCACATTCACCTGCTTTCAATTCCGCATATTCAATCGTTTTTCCTATAATAAATTCCAATGAATCAATATTCATACTAAAATCTTTTTTCCATAAATAAGCAGTTTCATTTGTTTTTTGATAATAAAATAATGAAATTTGAAAAATACTATAATTAATTTGGTCTTTACTTTTACTCCTTTCTAAACCATTTTCTAAATCACCAATTAAATTTAATAAATACTCCTTTGAATAATGACTAACATCATTATAACAATCTAAATAAAATTCTTTATTAAAATCATTGTCTAATATATTAATCAAATGATTGTATAATTCTTGTTCTCTTTTTTGAAATGTTTTTTTAATCATATCAAAATCCTTTAACTTAACCAAATCTTTAGCAACAAAAGGACATTTTAACTTCAATATTTTATAACCACCTAACATATTTTTAGGAACAATAATAGTATTATGAATAATTTTTTTTAGTTTTACCATAAAATCTGCATGTTTTCTAAATTTAGAACAATAATAATAATTAAAAATATTTTCAATAAAAATACCATACAGCGCACAATATTCATTATATTCTAAAATACCATCATTTTTATAAACAATGCATTCGTCGTCACCTTCGCCATCGCCAAATAAATTCTCTTCAATAATTTCATATTTAATTATTTTTTCAAAAACATATAAATGTTTATCATCAAAATATTTTTTAGAACCTAATAATTCAGTAACAGTATAATACATAGGTTTTATTTCTTCTTTAAAATTTAATTTATCTAATAATTTAAATAAACTGTTTTCTGATTGATAAAACCTTCGAGGACAATTCTTCAAATCAAACCAACCAAATTTATTTTTATCAATATAAATATTCATAGAATAACAAGCTCTACTTAATCCAACATACCATAAATATTTAAATTCATTATATTTTTGTTCATTAGGCATGATTCCAAAAGTAGTAATATGAAAATTTAAAACATATACTTCATCAAACTCTAGACCTTTTGAACCATGAATAGTCATTAAATTCACATGATTTTCAACTTTTTTAAATTTATTTAAAACAATTTCTTCATTATTTGTGTCTTCATAATGTTTTAAATAAGAAATTCCATTTTCCATTAATAAATTTGTCATTAAACTTAATCCAATATTTGAATAATAATCATTAATAGGTTTTGAACGCTTTACAGGTCCAATAATAGCAATATTATGTTTCTCAAATTTACTATTTTTAATTTTATAAATAATATCTTGGACAATTTCACTAACATTACCGCAAAATATAACTGGTTTTTGATAATCTTCTTTTTTAGTACTTATCATTAATGGAGTTAATAAATCCCATGGCTTAAATTGATTAACAAAATCAACAATCTGTTTTGATGATCTATAATTTTTTATTAAATTAAATTTATTTAAACTATGATTCATCAAAAATTTATCACTTCCATTTTGAAATTGATATATATTTTGATTAGGATCACCAACCATAATTACTTTACAACCAATAATTTCTTTTAATCTCATAATTAAATCATATTGAATTTGAGAAATATCTTGTGCTTCATCAACAATAATTACTTTTAAGTCTTTAAATTCGTTCATTTCTAATATTAAGTCTTTATGTTCATAAACCAATTCAGAAGCAGCAATAATAACTGTATCTTGAGAAGAAGATTTTTTATCCAATATATTTACAACTATTTTTCCAGCCAATGAATGTAAAGTTCTTACGTTTTTAGAATTAAATAATTTTTTATTACATTTTTGTCCTTTTTCAATAAAATCACTGCATGCTCTTCGACTAAAAGAACATATCAATAATTCATTATTTTTCTTTAATTCACCAATATTAAAATGATAAATAATTTTACCTATAATTGATGCTGTTTTACCACCACCTGGAATTCCTAATAAACAACAATCGTTTAATTTAGATTGAATAAAATCTAATTGTTCTTCATTATAATTCATTTTATTATTTTCAATTTGATGAAATTGATTTAAAAATTCATCCATTACTTATTGTTTAATAAATGCTTTTTATATACTTTTTAAAGGATTTTTAATTAATTTTTTAATATATTTATTATATATTTATAATTTATAATCTAATTATATATTAATATGCCTGTAAAAGTAGAAAAAACAAAACAAAAAATAACAGAAAAATCAAATAAAAATCAAGAAAAAGAAAACAAGAAATGCAATATGTTAGTAAATAAAGTAGTTAAAATATCTATGAAATATTTTGATATAGGATTTTATACAGGAATACAAATTTTAAAATCAATGCCTCAAACCAATGAAGTGAAAGAACAAATCAAAAAAAGTATGAAAACAAAAAAAGAAACAAAAATGAAAGCTCAAGAAGATTTGACAAAAAAAGTGCATTTAGAATTATGCAATCCTGGATGTAAAGGAACATTTTTAGAACCAGGAAAAGCACTTTCACCTGCGTTTAAAAAAAGATTGAAAAATCAAAAAATGTCCAAAGTTGTGATTAATTATTTTGAAAAAGAAAGAAAAGAAATATTTAAGAAAAAAACAAATGTATTAAATAAAAATAGTTTTTATGAAAAAGTGGATTCTAAAAATAAAAAAAAATTAATAAATAAAGGAGCACAATCTTTTTGTAGTAAAAATCCAAATTCTCATAAAAATGTTCTAAAAAAATAATTTATATTCATTTTATTAAAATAAAAATATTATTTATACATATAAATGACAAATGGAAATAATGAAAGAAATAATAATCACAATAGTAATAAAATTAGACAAAAAAAAGAATTATTAAATAGTAAAAGAAATGAATTAAAAAAAATAGGAAATGAGAATCTATATTTAATTACACATATAAGAGATGGTCATATTCACTTAGAAAATTATTTAGAAAATAAATTAAAAATACCAAAAAATGAAAGACCAAATAGTAAAATAGGTGAAATTGTTACAATAAAACAAGAGATAAAAGTAATTAATAATGAACTTTTTAGAAATGAAAATAATGAAAATAATGAAAATAATGGAAATAATGGAAATAATGGAAATGGAAAATCACTTTTAAATAAAGCTTTAAATATGACAGGACCATTAACTAATTTTTTTAGAACTAATAATAATAATAATCAAAATAATAATCAAAAAAATGAAGAAAACACAAAACCAGTCGAAATAGGAGGTTGTAAAAAACCAGTTAAAAAACCAGTTGCTAAAAAACCAGCTGTCAAAAAACCTGTTGCTAAAAAACCTGTTGCTAAAAAACCAGTCAAAAAACCAGTTGTTAAAAAACCAACTAAAAAACCAGCCAAAAAATCATCTAAAAAACCAGTAGAAAATGTAAATAATAAACCAGTTGTTAAAAAAAGAAAAAAGTCAAAAACAAAAAAGACAAAAACTTTAACTAATAAATTTTTAAATTTATTTAGATAAATTATAAACAATGAAAATAAAATATATTTTGTTTAATGAAAACAAAATATGATTTATTTTAATATCTATAAAAATATCTATAAAAATAAAATATATTTTGTTTAATTAAAACAAAATATGATTTATTTTATAAACAATGAAAATAAAATATATTTTGTTTAATTAAAACAAAATATGAAAAATATATTTATACAACCAAACGGAGGTTTATGTAATCGTTTAAGATTTATTTGTTCCTATTTAAAAGAATTAATGGAAACAAAAAAATATGAAAATACAAATATTTATATAGTATGGGTAGTTAATGAAGCATGTAATGGTAAATTAGAAGATTATATACAACAAATACCAAATGTATATTTTATAAAAAAAAAAGAAAATCTACATATTGATATATTTTCTTCATCAATTGTAAAAAGTCAAATTAATAAAAATTTTTTACAAAATATACCTTTAAAATTAAATGATTCTATATATAAAAAAATTAAATTTATTATTAATAAATTAGAAAATAATTATATATCTCTTCATATAAGAAAAACAGATTTAGAATATTATATGATAAAAAATAGAAATCAAAAAATAATGTATAATGATTTTATTAAATACATAAAAGAAAATAAAGGAAAAAAAGTTTATTTAGCAACAGATAATGAAGAAACACAAAAAAAATTTAAAAAAAAATTTAAAAATCGTGTTTATGTATTTAAAGATATAGAATCTTCAACTAAATTAAGACAAACAAATCTAGAACACACAATTATTGATTTATTTATTTGTGGTTTATCAAATAAATTCATGGGAACAAAAAAATCAAGTTTCAGTTGTTTTATAAAATTAATTTTTAATTTATTTATAAAAAAAAACCCTCTAAAAAATTTAAAAACATTTCACTGAATTAAATAAATTTATAAAGATTTTAATAAATTGATTTTTTTTTAATAAAAATTAATTATTATTTAAATAATAATTTATTATAATAAATAGAATGAAGTATTATGCTGTTCATAAAGGAAAACAACCTGGTATATATAATACATGGGATCAATGTAAAAAACAAATAGATGGTTTTTCCGGACCCATTTACAAAAAATTTGAAAATGAAGCAGAAGCGCAATTATTTTTAAAAAATGGATTTAATCAAATTTCGCTTCAAAAATTTTCAAAAAAACAAAATATTGTTAAAAATATAGATAAGAAAAATGAAGAAATATTAGATGAATTATTAAAAGACAAAACAAACAGAATTTTCATATATACAGATGGAAGTTGTATTAAATTCAAGAATGGTATAAATAAAGCAGGATATGGTATTTATATTCCTCAATTAAATATAAAAGTATCAAAACCATTATTAAATCAAAAACAAACAAATAATCGCGCAGAATTAACTTCCATTTTAGAAACAGTTAATCACTTAAAACCCTCCGATTTAATTAAAGAATTAATTATTATTACTGATTCCGCTTATTCCATGTTTATATTTGATAAAACAGGTGAAAACTATGAGAAAAATAATTTTATGAAGGATGGACAACAAGTATTAAATAAAGATTTAATTATTAAAGCATTAAAAATGAAAAGAAAGTATAATGTTCAATTAGTTAAAGTAAGAGCTCATACTTCAAAAGACGATATACATTCATTAAATAATGATGTTGTAGATAAACTTGCCAAAAATGGAGCAACACAACAATCTGAATTTTATAATGACCCAGAATTAGAAGATAAAAATTTAAATACTTCAATTTACAATCAATATCATAAAGTTTATCAATCACTTCCAGAAGATAAACCTATAAATAAAAATATTACAATGAGTGATATTTTTGAATATGATACTTGTACTCAACAAGAAGCAAATAATTATAAAAAAAAATTAAAATCATCAAATAAAAATTTAAATCAATGGTTTATACCTATCAAAAAATAATTATTGATTACAAACACCTGTTTTTCTAGAAGCCACTGTGTAACATCCTTGGTTAAAAACAAGAGTTGTAAATTGATAAGTATTATCAGTATAAAGTTTCATTACATAAGTAACATTATTTGAATTGTCTCTTCTAATAATATTTTTTTTTACAGTTTTCATTATATATTAAATAAACAATTTTTTTATTTAATAAATCTTAAAAATAAATTAAAAATTAAATATTAAATAAACGCACTAATAAAAAATATTAAAGTTTTTAGTAAAAAATAAGTACCAAAAATAAGTACCAAAAATAAGTACAAAAATAAATATTAAAATATATATATAATTTAGTTTTTGATGAATATAAATCAAAATTATAAAAATCAAAATTATAGTAATATAAAATATAAAAATCAAAATTATAAAAATGAAAATTATAAAAAATGTTCCATTTGCAATAAATACATAGAATTAAATCAATATTATATTCATAAAAATAATTGTAATTCACAATTAGTATTAAATCCTAATCATCAAATGTTAATGAATTATCAAGATCTTATTATAAATTTTCTACAAAAATATAATGAACTATTTAAAAATTTTATTGAAAATAAGACAATAGCATTAGTTGGACCAGCAGAATCAATAATTGGAACAAAAAAAGGTCATATAATAGATAATTTTGATATAGTAACTAGACTAAATAAATCACTTCCATTGCCTGAAAATTTAGCTGAAGATATTGGAACAAAAACAAGCATTTTATATAATTCTTTAAATACATCAGATTTTCCAGGAGAAAATAAATTTCAATCTAGCTTTTTACAAAAACACAATATACAATTTTTATGTTGTCCTTATCCAATAGAGAACAATTATTTTAAGAATGATATATTAAATTATGTAAAACGAAATAAATTTGGTATGCCTTTCAGAGTTATTAAGAATCAATTATACAATTCAATAGAAAATTCTATAAGAACTCGACCTTATACAGGAACATGTGCAATATGTGATTTATTAAGTTATAATATTAAATATTTATATATAACAGGACTTGATTTTTATACAACAAAATATTATAAACAATATAGAAGAATAAATAAACAACAATTAAAAAATACAAGAAATAATGTTTATCATAAAAATGAACCACAAATTAATTTACTAAGACATATGTCATTATTTGACAATCGTATAATTCTTGATTCATATTTAGATGGCTTATTATATGAAAATTATTATGAAGTAACAAAATTATTAAATAAAAATAAGTACCCAATATTTAATTTTGAAAATCCTCAATTAAGAGATTTTTTTTCCTTAAATATGTGTAATATTACTTATAGCATTTTATCTAACAAGAAACCAAATAATGACAAACCGACTGTTATTTTTACAAACAACAAACATGTTAAAAAAGAACAAAATACATACTTAATTTATATAACACCTAATATAAATGACATAACAAATTTAAATAAAAATTTAAATGAAAAAAAATATATTGGAAATTTTTTTTATAAAAAACAAAATACTAACCAAACTATATTGATTTACTTAAACCCAATGTTTATAAATTATGTTAAAAAAGTTTTAACAAAAATTAATATAAAGAATTGCAATATTCATTTTCTAATGTTTTTAAGTTTAATTATATATTCAAGAAATCATCATTATTTTGATTCCAGTGAAATATTACAAAATTGGGGATTAAATATAGAAGAAAAAAAATATTTTCTGTTTTTACAAAAAAAGAAGTCTTTTACTGAATTAGAATAAAATTAAAATTACACCGACCGAAAAGAAAAATGAGACAAAACAATATAAAGATAAATAATTATATATAAATGGTAATGTGGATTATAGAATTAAAAGAATTGCTATAAGTCACAAATTTTTCTTACCCATTTCATAACATTTAGACGAATGTTAGACTCATAGTTATAAATACCGAAAGAAAAGAATAATATTTCAGATTTATTTTTTTAATATGTCTTTGTCTCATTTTTCTTTTCGGTCGGTGTAATAACTAATTAAAATATCCAATCGTAATTTACCAGAATTTAATTGTTTAGATTTTCCGAATACAGTTACTTTATTTGTTAAAGTTACAAAAGAACCATCTAAAACACCAGTTTTATTTTGAAAAGGTTTTAATAAATCTAATATGTTATTTTTTAATACACTTTTTGTTGAAAATGAACCTTGTCCTTTACCGTTAATATCATAAATTGTATATAATTTATCCATTAATACATATGAATCATTATTACCAAATATTTTAGTTTCTACAATATTAATTATACAACCAATTTTTTTTTCTGTAATAGAATCATATAAATCTAAATAAGTTGATGTTTTATCATAAGATGATTTTAAATCTGAAAGAGTAGTATAACAAGAAATAGTTGGCATTATATATATATATTTCTAATAAAAATAGTTTGATTTCTATAAAAATAATTTATATTATCATATCTATAATTTAAATATAAAATCATATTTATAATTTAATTACATATAATAAAATGAAATTTAGACTTGATTATTGCTAATTAAAATAATTAATGCATAACTAAATAAATAAATATATTTTAAATATTTTTTTTTAATAGATATTTTATAGTTTTTATTATCATAATTAATATGTCCTATTTCATCATTAAATACATATAATTTATATTTATTTAGACCATTGTTTCCATTTCCACTTCCACTTTCCCCGTTTTTTTTCAAGTAAAATACATCATATTCAAATTCAGTATATATTTTAATAGTATTATAATTATCTAATATAACAAAATTATAATCATTTTTATATAACTTTTGTAAATCCAAAATGTAATTATTGTGTTTTTTTATTTTTAATTTACCAATTATTTCTTTATTTTTCAATTCTTTGTTATTAATTTGTTCATTAATATTGTTATTTATAATATCAAAATTAGATTTATCTTTTTTCACAATTGTAGTCATTAATAATTTATAATCATAATTTAAAATATAAAAACTATATTTCTTGGATGATTCATTATAAGATAAATAAATATTTTTTAAAAATATGTCATCAAAATTATTTATTTTATTAGTATTTATAATTTGTTTTGTTTCTTCAGTATTTTCTTTTATTTTTGGATTAAAACCGTCATTAACATATTGAAAGAAATCTAAAAAATGTTCTTTTTCATCATTTTCATCATTTTCATATCTATATCCATTTTCATTAACATTTCCTAATTTACTTAATTGAATATTTAAAAAATAAAATATTATAAAAATAATAAAAAATAAAATAATAAAAAATAATAAACAATTATTCATATATTATTGTAAAATAAAAAATTTATAATTTTGTTCTATATATTTCATAAAAAACATTATTTTGTTTATTTTCAATAGAAGATTCTGGTAGTATTCCAACTGTTTTAAACATATCTTCTTGAACTTTTTTTTTCATAAATTTATCTTTAATATCTCTTGGAACCATATCAGGACCTTTATTAAATTCTAATAAATAAGGATGTAAATTATTATCAAAAATAACATCACCTCCAAATATTTGAAAACTTACTGTATTTTTAATATTTGAACTTTGATAAACAGACCTACTAATACAAGCAGAAACTTTTTTCATTAAATGATAAATATTTTTTTCTAATATTATACTTTTATTTTCTACTACTCCATCATTATTTATATATTTAAATAATTCATTAAAATTTCTTGGATTTTTTTCATAAACACTCATATCTAAATGATAACTTGTTATATTCGATTCAAAATCAAAATGATTATCATTATATTCTTTTTTTGTATAAATGCATTTTCCAATTTTAGAAATATAAAATATTTTATAACCATTTTTTACAACAACTAATAAATATATTCTTAAATTTATTTTTCTTTTATTGACTAAATATAAATTTTTTAAATAAGTTTGTGCAACTCGATAATTATCTAAAGAAGAATTTAAAATATCTTCTAAATTATTTGTTAGTTTTAATCCTTCTTTTCTTTGAACATTTTTTTTCAAAATATATATTTCACCAGATTTAAAATTATTTTTAAACAAGTCCATTTCTTTTTTGTTATGCAATACATAAGATTCAGGCATATAAAATGAAGCTTCTTTTCTTCCATAACATTCCACTAAAGTTTCCCATATTTTATTTTTACTTACGATAGAATCACAACCATTAATTCCAAAAACAAATTTATTATTTCTATTAAGTCCATTTATTTGAATAGTTAATAATTCTTTTTCAGCATTATTATATCCACATGGTACATATATATCCCAATTATTATTATTTTTTGTTATTCCATAATCACTAAATACTTCATTATTGATTGTACCTAGTTTTTTTATATCACAACGAAAATATTTTAGATTTAATTTAGAATTTTTATTTATATTTTCATTATTGACATTTTTATTTAATATTTCATTTATATTATTAAAACTTTCAAAAAATGCATATTCTTTATAAAAATAATAAATAATAAATAAAAATAATATAACACCTAAAATATATAAATAATTTTTATGAATATTTAATATTGAATTTTTTTTTACCATTGAATTCTATTATTATAATATAAAAATAAATTTTAAAATAAAATTTTAATTATTCATTTATTTGCATAAAAAATCATAAATTTTAGATGCACTTTTATTTCCCAATTTTCGCTGATTCGAACCAACTTTCATATTTTCTAATTCTTTAATAATCAATTCACAATTGTTCTCCAAATCAAAATTAAAATAATGAAACATATTATTTATATTTTTATATTTTTCAACAAATACTAAAGAAGTTTTTTTAGAAATTCCAGGAATTCCGTTTAACATATTCATAAAACATGTTTCACTATTCATATTTGATTTTTTAATACTATGTATCAATACATTATTAGTGTCAATTACTTGTGAATCATTTAATATATGTGTTTTATATTTATCAATATTTTTATGAATATTATTTATAAAATTAAAAGTATCTTGTATATTTTTTGATATGAAAATGTGAATATTATCACGAATCATAGTATTTATAATTGTTCCTTCTAAAACACTTTTTGGTAATGTAAAGTCGTTTTTATTTCCTTCTAATACATAAATTTTTCTAACATTTTTATGAACTGCATTTAAAATTCTATTTTTTTGCTCTTTATATCTTCCATCTTTAATTGAAGTACTTAAATCATCATATGTTTTACGTTCAATTAAAACTAATATAGATTCATTTGACTTTTTATTTTCATTTTCATTTTCATTCTCATTTTTATTTTCATCTTTATTTTCATCTTTATTTTCATCTTTATTTTGATTTTCATCTTCATTTAATGTCTCTTTTTTATTTTCAATTTCACAATTAATAATTTGAATATCCCCTATATTCAAATTTTCTTTTTTAATATTTACTCCTTTTTGTTCATAATATTGAATTAAATCTTTTTCACGATTGTCAATTTTTAAAAAACTCATAATATGTTAAAAATATTGATTTGTTTTTAAATAAAAAAAAAATGATTATTTAAAGGTATGTTAATAATAATTATATATTTATAGTCATACTATTAACATAAATATTAATTAATATTAAACAATAAATATTAAACAATATGTCAGCAATATCAAAAGAAACTATTGAAAATGAAATTTTTGAAATTATTGATGGTAAAAAGATATATCCAGTTGCTAATGAAAATAATTTTTTGATTAGTAAATCTGAAGTTCAAGATATATTATTAAAAGGAGGAATTAAAGATGAAATTAAAAATTTACAATTATTTCAAAAAGCATTTGTTCATGAATCTTATAAATTAGGAAGTGATTTTGAAAAAGAAATGAAATTCTATGGAAATATTAATGGCTTATCTTTTGAAATTAATCCAAAAATATTAAAATTACAGCCAGAATCAAGCGAAAAATTCGAATTTGTTGGTGATGGACATATTCAATCAGTCGTTGGAAGATATTTATGGTTAAGATTTCCAAATGAAGATCAAGGTTTTTATTCAAAAAAAAGGTCAAAATTAGTAAAAACAGAAGGTTTATCAAAGCTAGCATCAAGTTTAAACTTTGATAAATATTTAATTATATCCAAACACGTAGAAATAGTATCAAGTGGAAGAAAAAATGCGAAATATTTAGAAGATGCGTTTGAAGCATTTATAGCATCTATATTTGAAGAATTTGTAAAAGAGCAATCTGTTGGAGTTGCTTATCAAAAAGTTCATGATTTTATAGTTAGTCTATTACATACATATATTGATTGGACAGAAATTATATTTGAAGATGATAATTTTAAGGACCAGTTAATGAGATATTTTCAAAAAGAATTTGGAGGTAGATATCCTAAATATGAGCAACTTAGTGTTGAAAATAATGTTTCATCAGCTGGAATATCAAATAGAAAATTTCATACATGTGTAAAAGATATAAATGGAAATATTATTGGAGAAGGAGTAGCAAAAGCAAAAAGAGAATCTGAACAAAAAGCAGCAGAAAACGCATTAAAACATTATGGTATGATTTAGAAAAAATAAAAATAAAATTACGAAATAGATTCATAAACATTATTTTTATTTTTCAAAAATACTAATAATTCATTATTATAAATAACTTCAAGCTTTTGATTATTTAATAATTGAATAGTATATAATTCTTGAATATTATTTAAATTAATCAATATTTTATTTGAATCATTATAAAATACTTGAATTTTATCATGAATGCATATATAAATGCAACAATTTATAATATTTTCAAAATTTACTAAAATATTTTCAAACATTTTTTCTTGATTAACATCAAAAGATATTTTCTCGTCAAACAGTACTTTATGAAAAATAATAGGAAAACCATAATCATAATTAATTTTAAAAGTATGAAAAAAATCTATTTTTTCATCAATTTCAATTTGAGTATAAATTAAAAATTTATTAGGATGATGATATTGTTTAATAGAATTGGCTAAATTTTGAACATCTATTTTCCAGTTTGGATTATTATAATTTTCAATTCGTAATAGTACTAATATGTCTAAATCATATTTATTAAATTTATTATTTAAAATGGAATGTAATTGTTCATAACGTTTTTTAAATTTTTCATTTACTTCATTTATTCTATTTATACATAAATTATTATCAATACAAAGAGGATATTTTATTTTTTTATCATTTTTACCATTTTCATTAATATTATTACCATTTTCATTACAATTTTCATTACCATTATTATATTCATTCATGTTTTCATATAAATCTAAATTATTCAAATCGCATATTAAATCATGAATATCAAAAAAATGTAAAAAATAGATATCTTCGTAATCTGAAACAGCTAATTCTTTTTTATTTTCACTATTATGAGTATGTTCAAATATAATTTCTTTAAATTTATGAACAAAAGTTTCATTTTCATATAATTTATCTAAAATAGAATAAATAGAATAAGTATTTGGACTTGAATGAAAATCAAAAGGTAATGATTTGCTAATTTCTCTTTTCGTTTTTCTTAAATGCATTTTAGGGTGACAATAGCTTCCTAAAGAAATATATTTGATATTCGATTTTTTTATATGATTTATAGATTCCATAAATAATATATTTAATTATTTTTTAAATAAATATGTTTTATATTAATATGAATAATTTAAATTCAAATAATTTAAATAAAATAAATAAAAAAAAAGGTAAAGAAGCTCCTAAAAAAGTTAAAAA
>Ga0209600_1000429_pt1 | contig 33329 bp, 10 predicted proteins | sample COGITO_mtgs_1104_FD_185518 | JGI IMG/M metagenome (GOLD analysis project Ga0209600, IMG submission 185518) | Pelagic marine microbial communities from North Sea - COGITO_mtgs_110421 (SPAdes) (version 2) | ecosystem: Environmental > Aquatic > Marine > Epipelagic ... | reverse complement strand
ATGGTATCCCAAAAATAAAAACAAAGGCTCTCGTAGGATATTACAACCGCTCGAAATAGCTTTAAATCCGTCTACAGCACTCAACGACTTTGTAATAGATATATTCCAGCAAGAAAACATCTCGGATAAGGTGTACATAGAACAAGCGAGGGCTTTTCTCGAGTTGTCCTGTTTAGCAACTGGGTTTCTGAAATACATTGATATCCATCACCATTTCCTGAAGAAACCAATCTTTTACAACCGACCGGATGAGTATGGCATTATGAATGAGCAAACAAAGTATTCTCTACAATCTTTTTTTAAAAATCAAATAATCCAGGATTTGGATTCTTGTGAGTGGCTAGCTTACTTACCCAACGTTAAAAATTATCAAAAATTATCAAAGCCTACTGATATACAATCGTTTATACTCTTTACTAGTAGAGCACTCTCAAAGACCCATGGAGGACAAAGGCCATCGAGGGCAGTTTCGACACTCGTTGAGCTCTCAAAGAGTATCATTATCCCACGCTCGACGATGCAGAAGCCTTGGATTGTTTTCTAAGAAAAAAAACTATGACTCGACATGTGTCATCTGAAACGAAGCTATGCCCACCCGAACCCATACAGCGAATATCCTAAAAAGAATCCCTATGAAAACTGGTACAATAGACAGTCCCATAGTTGCCAACAGTAAGACCGGTAGAGCTTTGTAAAATGTCATTACATTGCACCACGACGATGCAGTAATCATATTCGTATCTCCATGCAAAATCACAGTGGATCGAAAAACAGAATGTGAAAGTGCTTCGACGAAATCGTTTCCGAATGCATCTGTGAGTAGATTTTGGTATTGAAAGATCCATGACTCAAGTCTAGCACAAAGAGGTAAGGAAGCTTGGCAAACACTGAAGACAATATTATCGTAGAAATCCCGGAATCCAAACGGTTCGTTTTCACACTCCGCAATACAATTGGGTGGGGGTGTGGTCGCTTGGTCGAGATTACATGTGACAAGTGCGGGGGGGATCTCAAATCGGGTGGGGAGGAGCCGCTCCATGTCTTTGATAAGCGACGTAGCGGCACACTGTGGTATCAGCGGGAAGCACATGGGTGAGTACCCGAAACTGACATACATCACGATGGACCAGAAGCTGATGACTGAAAAGATGAGTGGTATTGTTGGAAGACCCACCAACGAGGACAAAACTCCCACCACAGACAGAATGATCGTTGCTACTATTGAAGATGTTACGAGACTGTACTGGTGTTTCTGACAGAGGATGACTGCTTCAATGTCACAGGAGACAAGGTCATAAAGCATGTTTGGAGCCTTGGAAAGTAACCTCGCAAAGTATCCAAAGTCCAGTCCGAGCTGTTCACCCCACGTAACGATAAACTGCAGGTACCACGGAAGCTTGTTTTTCGTTTCGGCGATACGCTGCATGTCTGAAAGTTGCTGTGCGGGGGCCGAGAGGACTTTTGCGAGGGCATCGATGATGTCGTAGGAGACGTCGATTTCGGTGTTGCTGATGTTTTTCATTGACCTAGCCGCGAGTGTGCCTGATTTTGATACCAGCTCTGCAAAGTTGCTGACCAAGGCACACGCACTGTCCTGCTCCCAATACTTGAACTCACTTGGCCACGTTGAAGGTCCTTGCGTGTAGGCAGTGGCGGCAGCGGTCCCCAAGATCTGCAAGTCCCCGTTTCCGAGAGCAATCTCCTTACTGAAGTCGGAAACGTCTTCCAGACGTTGTGCAAAATCGTTTGTCTGCAAGAGTTTCCGGCGGTGATTACTACTGAAGACGGGGACAGTGTGGAGTGATCGAATAAAGTACTGGGTCACATTGTTTGTGCTCTTGTTAAACTCCGAGGCAGTTTGTTGCAATGTCGCGTTTGTATTCCACACTCGTGTCCACCATAGGTTATTTACGAGGTGCCTTGCGACAGATTTCCCGACACCAATTGCGTACAGTGCCTGTTGTATTTGGCTTCGGGACATGTTCGTTTCAAAGCTCACGTTGGAGGTCTGTACATGCAGCCGGGCACCTTCTATTTCCACCGACACGTGGGCAACAAATTGTCGGAGGGACCGCAGCATAGAGCGCACCGGTGTCATCATTTCCGAGTGTAGGAAACTCAAAAGGAGTATAGATGGGTTCACTGTGAGGAGTGCGATTCTCGAAGGGTGGCTCAAAATATCCACTGAAAAGTCATGCAGGCCCAGCAAAAAGGTATCGGGGATTTTGTTTTGCAAATCCAGCTGCGTCAAAACCTCGAATGCGATCGCTCTCCAACGGATGCAGTGACGCAGGTGGTATCGATCAGATATACCCAAGGATGCATTGTTTTCTTGCAGGAGAGGCACGAAGCGGCATATTTCACTCTGCACTGATTCCCAGCCCTCTCTGGCTTCTGCGTCGTCGAGCGCTTGCGGGGGAAGTGCAAAATCGAATCGCGGGATCAAGGAATCGTCCGACAACAGCCGGCGACCCTGGCTCACCGTCTTTGAGCCTACCACGTAAAAGCCCGTTTCACCATTTGCAAACTCCACGAACGAACACAGCCGCGAATTAGGGTTCAGTAGGTCGCATCGAGAGAGGGCAAGACTGTATGCACTTATCTTGTAATTGACTTGTTCCGTAATTCCGTCGCGCACTGCAAGACCCACTGCCGCGTAGCACATCGTACCGGCACCCGTCTGGTACGTTTGCCCAACTTCTGCTCGACCACAGCTGAGCGGTGCAATATGCTCGCGACTGCATGCACAATACCCCACCCCATTGGACATGGGGTCAACGAGACAAACTTTCAGACCAGTACAGGCGCTACAACTCAAGATTCCATATGGATCCGCGTTCAGTAAGCTATCGAGAACCTGACACGTGCTGTCTGCCGCCACCGAGCATTCATGGTTGGTGATACAGGTCGTCTTGCGGATGTTACGTACGCCGCACTTGCAACTCCGTGTGAACAAATCACAACCAAATCTTGACTCTGTGAAATCCGTGGGTGTTGGGCAAGCATCGCATGCGAGTAAACCAGCGGCAGTCGAGCCGGGGAGTGGGTCCTCGCCAAAGGTTGCAAGGTCTTTGGCATAGCATGTGTCTGCCGCGCTACAAGAAAGCGAATTTTCACCCCCACCATACCTGCTTACATAGGAGCTCCAACAACGTGTAGCGACAGGTAGCGAGTAGGGTAGCACGAAGTCACCGCCAAAAGGATCGGTGAAATTACAGTCGATCGGCTCTACGTAGCAAGTTTCCTGTTTCGCCATGTACATCCATTTTAGAGCATCGGAGACACCCCCCGGAACAAGCCACGCGATGCTGTTCAAGAAGTCGATTCCGGCGTTTACGAGTGAGCACGCGACGATTTTCAACATGAACTTTTGCCACTCGTGGATCAACCAACACATCATTTCAATAATGCGCATCAAAACGGGACCCATTGTGGAATTATAAAGAATCATTTCAATCAACATTTCGGCAAATTCTTTGAGGAGGTCACCGGCTGCATCGATGAGTAATTGAAAATACTTCCAGACTTCGGCAGAAGCCGCGGCGCTATCACTAGCATCTGCGCCGAGGAAGATCAGACGTAGCATGTTGAGAAACATAAGATTTGAATAGTACATGATGCGAATAAGAAGTTCAATGATCGCCCTCAAAGAGTCCAGGAGATTGTATAGCGTCTGCATGGCTGTTGCTGGGCATTTATAAAGGAGATCTTGGTTGGACGCCTGGATCGCTGCGGATTCTGTATCGCGTTGCGGGCACGAATCGACATCCATCCGCAAGTAGAATGATTCGACAGTATCGCGAACGAATTCGCCATTAGCAATAGAGAAGACACTAGGTGTGTAGAAAAATGCTTCCCTGGTGCAGATTCCACTTATTTGGCAGTTGATCTCAAAGATGTCTTGTTTGGCGTTTGCGATTACTTTACAGAATTCATCCGTGAGAGTGTCGACGTCACAGAGATTCATTGAAAACGTCGATGGTTTTGAGTTTCCACCCTCCAAGATTTCGTTCAAACAACTCTCTTGTCGTTGCTTGGGGTCCAACCAAGTCTCTCGATTCATGGAACCAATGCAGGAGCCTTTAGTGTTGTTTGCATCGCATAAAGTAACGCAATTGTTTTCTGCGGTACAGTGCTCCCTGCATTCGGGGATGATTTTATCGCAGTATATCCACGGAATATCCCACAGGTCGTCTTCAATCGAGAGGTCTGTCTCGGCCATCTCTAGTTTGTCGTAGATTGACGTGATGTTACGTTTGGGGTACAGGACATCGGGATACAAGAGCGCCTCCGAATCATTCCAGAAAGCGCCCCAAAAACGATCCGGCACGAACAAACTAACGTTGAGGAGGCTCAAATATTGTTCACATGGCTCATTACTGCCACAAATACCATGCCTCAGTTTTGACTTAAGTTCCTCGGCGATGATACGGGACGAGGATATTCTGTACGGTATGCCAAAACTCGTCTCGCTGGGAATGGACTGCCCACCGGCTGTGAAAGAAGGCCTTGGTTGACATTCCGAACAGCGTCGGACCTCTGCAGGATTCCACGTACTGTCCGGAGTGCCAGATGCGCGTGCTGTACGACAATCGCCAGAACGCAAGTTACTCTCTGCATCGCTGTTTTGCATTGCATCCACAGTTTTGTATCGGTATTTGAAATCGTGCAACCTATCGAGGAGATAACATTGCTCATCCGATTGCTCATCCGTGGAAGACGACGACACAAAAGTACCATCTCGTAATTTACCCCCAGTGAGAGGCCAATCATATTGCCTCTTGCACGTGGTGTATGTACGCGATTTACTCGAGCGCCACTCCGAGTCCATGAGGGATCGGAAAGTATCGCCGAACGTGCACGGAGACTCGTCAAAAATAGTATCTATACAGTCATCCGGGTTAGTACAGAAACAATTCCCATTTGGTGTCACAACATTGGACCTGAAAACGCTCGTGTGTTCGCCGAGCTTCTGCACCGTGCTGGACCTAAACCCACCGTGGTGGGCTTCAAACATTATCTGTGCTCGTCGTGGGTTCGGCATGAGGGGCCTGAACGCATCGTTCAAACCCGAGAGGTAGATTCGTTGCTTGATAGGACATGCCCAGTGGCGAGAGGTCGTGGGTAAATCCGGTTCGATCTCACGGGCATGTCTATCCTCCGCAACTTCGTCCCATTCCATCCAGTCCAAATCGTGCAGATAGTCTTTGAAACGGTTTACTAGTGTGGCTTCTTCTTCACGGGCTAAGACAGTGGACGCGCTTCCTGACAGAACGACGTCCACGAGTTTCAACACTTCATCTTGCAACGCAAACACGAAATGAGAGCCGATGTCCTTTTCGTGAACATGAAACGTTCGTTTTGATATGCCTACCGATTCGAGGAACTCTCTCTGGGAATAGAATAGACGGCGCGGGGTAGTAAACACGCCACCGGTGTCCGTGCCGTCAAACGAGACCACGTCGGAGTAATCGTAGAGGTTTATTTGCGGGCTCCCTTTGCCCCCACCAAGGATACCCTGATTATGGGTACACTGGTCCGGATTCTCCGACGGGCGAATGCCGCAGATTCCCCGCCCGACGCCCGACGACCCGACGAGCCGACGGGCCAATTCCCCGTCCCGTTCTTTACATCCCGGCACCTGGTATCGATAGAATGGCGTGTTTGTGTCTTCTGTAGGGCATTCATTCCCATTCAGACACCTCGTTGAGATGAGCTCAGGAAGTATGTCGGGCGCAATATCGCAGCCATTTCTCAAGGAAATATCACCCCCCACCCATGGGTTGAACAACTCTAAGCGACCTGCTTCAACTCGACAGACCGACGTCAGCCTGTCGGCTTTTAAGCACTCTCGTTCGCTGTCCAAAAGATACGAAATGAACTGTTCCTTTCCTGTCCGCTTTGCCTGTGCCCACGAAAAGACCGTGCGTGCCGTCTTCAGTTGAATAGCAGAGAGAGGAAGTATCATAGAATACTGTGGTTGTATCACAGGAACGCCACTTCTGGTGTAAAGATCATCTACGATCCTTTTCAAGGCATTGATTTTGTGGTCATTTTGGCAAACACGATAACTGATTCGGTTCAGTGCAGCAAAGCCAGTATCCGACAAACATTTTTCAATATCGAGTTCACCCGTACTGTCATCATATTCCCCCTGACTCCCCTCCCATTCGAGAGCAGCCCCAGGACCGGGTAATTCCATTTTCCACGCCGTTGCCGAATCTATGCTGTACGGCCGCGTTTCTGTGAGGTAAGTCGAATTGGTACGTAGCAAGAAATCATCCGTTTCTTCTTGCAACCATTGTTTCCGATATTGTAGCATGGACAGGTGCAACGCCAACGTTATGGAATCCGCAAACGTAAAGCCATCAGTGTTTTCTTGCTTTATCTTCGTATATGAATTTCTCTGCCACTCCGGCGTGGACCCAACATCAGGATCCGTCAGTGTTCCGGGTGTGGGAAAGCGACAACTATGTGTACCGTGACAGTACCTATCAAATGGTGCCATCTGTCGACACGTACCACAGTAGTAATAACCGTTACGTATCTGGATAGCTTTCTTTTCATTCTCACATGAATTCTTTCCACACTTGTAACCGTCATATAACTCCAAAGAAAATGCCCAATAGTTGTCCGGCAACCGGAAGATCTCTATATCCTGCAGTTCACTTCCGTCTTCTGCATCAAACGAAGGGAGAGCTGATGAATCGTAGTCGAACCATGCGTTTTGCAAGTCGGGGTTTTCGTGATATTGGTGTGCAATGTATTCTAATTTTAACTTCAGCGTCGCGTCGCTCGGAGTTCCTACGTAATTAATTTGTGAAGCTTCGATCCAATTGGCGAAGTCATCGTACAAGCTTCCACCATAGCTTAATTGCGAATCCACATAATGCAATAAGGTATTTTTGATTCCAAGGTGTGTGTAATTTTGAACATCGTCCTCGTCAATGCAGTTGTACCACGGGGGATATTTCTTTTCCACCATCTTGTTGTTGTATGACTGCAACATCGTGAAGCCACTCGAGTATATTACTCCTGAAGGATCATCCTTCGGAGATACTTCCCATGTGAGATACGGGGGTGGATTGAACCTCATTCTTTCCACACTTTCGACATCAAACGAGAAAGGCACAACCGGGCGACGTTGTGCAGGCCCGATTTCGGTCGGCTTCGGTACACATTTTGCTCCAAGCGTCGTGGCAGAACTGCTGTCTTTGATTTGACCCTGTGGACACGTACAGCAGTCATCATCTCCACGGTGAGCTCTCGATATAGCTGGACACGACTGCCAAGGCTGCGCAACCATATTATTGGGACAACGATAGCAGCCCGGTGTTTCATGCTTTATTGCGCCCACCCAAATTTCCCATATTCCGGGAATCTTGACCTCGTTGTTTTTGCAACGGACACATGACGGGCGTCTTTTGTTATGATTGTTTGCATCAATCCACTCCCACTTCTGTACCCAAAGTTCACCACCGGTACTGGTTGTGATTTTGCTATAACCTTTCCCATTACATGTTGATGCAGTGGCCTCGCAGCGCAATGGCCAAGGGTACTCCGGCGCACCACTATCACCATGCCGCGGAACGTTTGCGTCCTCGATGTAGACAGGATGACTCAGGTCGAGGACACTACCTTCCTGCTCTGCGAGAAGCCGTATGCTATACTGCTGTATGTTATAAACATCTTCGAGCGAAACGTGGCCAGTCCCACAAAACCACCATTCCTCCGGATGATTCATGAGCCTGTCCATGATATGTCTGCGGTCGCTCAAAGAGTCATCGGACGCAAACGAATCCGGTGGTGGATGACCCTTTTCACCCCCCACCAAAGTTTCCACACCTAAGCTGTCTTTCATTCTCAAATATCTACACAAATACATTCCGGTGATAGTTTTTTGCTTCCAAAAATCACAATCTTCGGAAATTCCAGCTGAAGCATAGTTGATGGTATCGAAAAGGCCCACCTGTAGTAATTTTCTCCCTGGTGTGGCTGTACTTCGTTCAGAATCATTAAAGCTCAAGAGTCTCCTCGATGGGGGGATAACAACTCCAGTTTTCACTGTTTTTTCAAAAGCTCCAAGATATTGGTTGTCGGTACGAAGCATCACCTCCAATTTCAGTCGTTCAGCATTCTCCCTGTCGGTAAATAACTCATTATAATAGAGCTTTTCGTGGGGCCGAAGGTATGCGGGGTTGCGTCCAAACGGCCAATTACTGCCCCCGGACGGTGGTTTCCTGTAAAAACGTATTTTTACCCCCGGTGGTAGTTTCCATTTTGCAATTCCATGGAGCCTCTTTGTAGCTGGGTCATCTCCATCAGGGGAGAAGTTGGCGGTACAACTACTCCCCTGGTGATAGCAGACACGTTCCGGATGCTGGTTGGAAATTTTATGGCCCAGTGCCACACAACCGACTGCTTCATCGCTAGCCGAACAGGTAAAACTTTCCTGGTTCTTTGGGTAGAATTGCACTTCTTCGTCATTTACATATCGGAGGGAGCATGGTTGTCCAAGATCATTATCTTTGTCGATATATCTAGATTTGTCCGAATTTTCAATGAAACACACTGGCATCTCTTTGGACGGGATATCATTGTTCTGATCTTTATATCGCCAAAACTGAATCTTGGCGTCGTCATACTGCCTAGAGGTGTCCTTTCGCAATGAATCGGGATCCGTCTCGCCCTCACCATCGTAAATACAACCTCGAGTCGTATCGGTGCTTGACATGTATGAGTCCATGTCTAGAGTGTAAATGTTGCTCAAGCACTTATCCGATTCAATTGTTTTCCACGAATCCATGTGTAGAAGTTTTACTTTAAGATTTCGCCTCATTTCGTCAAACTTTTCACTACTATCCAACCACGGCTGAACAAAGACCGGGACGGCGACAGTCCCTTCGTTGTCCAGAATCCGCACATTTTCGTTCAAGACGTTTTCATTGAAGCCAACGAGCTCCAATTCGACATCCTCTCGTTGTATTGTGTCGTACACATCGGCCATGAAATTTTTCTTATATTCAGCCGGATGTCCGCGCACACGATTTCCATTGAATGTCGACGGCACACAGTCCATTCTCTTACAACACTGTGGTTGAAAAGCGTCCTGTACTGGTAAGGAACCTTGTTCCAACGTCCTGTAAACCATGTATTTCAATGGACCCAAATTCTCAGTCTCCCCTCGACAATCTTGATCTTCGTCATTCAACTTGTGTATCCACCGCCGGTCGTTATAGCAAGATGCGTATACTTCGTTGTCTCTGAAGGTCTCATTCACAGTCTGTAGCGACTGTATGAACCTGTTTTTCACGTTTAGGCGATGCTGTTGTTCGATTGCGTAGTCATCAACTGCACTCTGCAAATTGATGAGTGGCACCTTTCGTATGAGCCAATCCTTGAAAGTCATGGTCTGACCAACATGCAATGCAGACCCGTCGCGGCCGCCGCCTCCGAGCCAAGCATCGCAATTGGTTGACGAGGTCGCCGAGAGATGAATGTCAGATAAAAAAACACACTTCAGCCAAAACGACGGCGGAATTTCATAATGACTAAAAGTAGTGAAAAAATATAATGTGCTCAGAGAATGCAAGATCCCGTCGTCTTCAACACTGTAATCGATGTTATCAAGCTCGTTTACAGCTGTAGACTCCAACCATGAGTACACATAGTGTCCACATCTGCTTTTTTCGTTGTATTCGTCAAGCGAGGAAAAACTTCCATTCCATACCCCCTGAATCATCTCATCCAAAACCACTTGTATTTGCCCACGTTCAGTATGGACGCCGGTGGAGTTACTTCGTGGGTACTCTGCCGTAAGCTTCAAACATTTGGCAATCTTCTCCGCCGCATTCCAAGTGACACAATTAACTGATATTTCAGTTGTGCTCTTGCAGAGGATGTGGTACATCGGAAGTATGGAGAGGTCTACTGTACACGTAGAGTACTCATTGTTAATGTCAGTCAAGAAACCAAACGATCCACACGATATAGCGTCGTTCAAGTCGTAAGGTCGACAGTTCTCATGATTGTTTTGACAAACCTTTCTTGCAATCCCATTTCTACCACGAATCGAGAACGGAGGCTCTGAGCATTGCTTCACCGTATTACATGGTACCAGGCCCAGGCTGGTCCAGTTTCTTACTTCATCAATGAACCCAAAGGCTTTATTTTGCAAGCTCTCTGTCATAGCACCCAATTGAATTTTGAGTCGACCGGAACTGTCATCATGGTAGTAGGTTTGGTAAAGCGACGAGTATCGAATATCTGCCGAGTTGACCTTGGTTCGCGCATCGTCGACAATAAAAAAGTTTTTCTCTACACCCTCCTTTTTCACCGGCCTACACATACGGGTCCCCTGTGAATATGAGTATTCGCGATCACAGGCATGCGCATCTTGATACATGAGACCGTTGGAAGTGGTTTGGTATATCGTTTCCGGGGGATTGAGTGTATCAACCCACTCGCTATCCTGATCCAACGTACAGAATGACTCGTCAGACCGGCATCTTTCAATCATCGTACGATAATGATACCATGCGCGATAGGAGCACAACCCGTAAGTCCGTAAAAGAGAATGTATTCTACCCCATGGACTTTTCCCCCGCATGTCTACTTTCTGTGTTGTAGTTTCATCGCAGGCATCCGAAAACATGGAGAATTCAACCTCTTCGTCCCCTAGGTTAGCAAGTTCCACTAGTGGCATGACACATTTCCCCTCCCCTGAACAGAGTAGCTCTTCGTTGCAGTGATGATGCGCAGTGCACTGAACAAAGGATTCAGAGCTCTCCGAATCTGCTACAACATGACATACACCACTCAAGCACTGCATTTCCAACGTAATCCTTTCACCGGTTTTCAACACGTTCTGCATACAATCATCATTGGAAACACAAACAAACACAGGGGGCATCCCGCATGCACCATCCCCATGCTCCCATTCATATGGCCCGGAGCGATTCGCGAGTCCCAAGTCCAGGAATTCGGATGGCCAAACGTTATCAGGAGTCGGCCACGAGGTTAGAAGGGCCGAGGTCGTAAATCGAGCATCTGTGCGATCACCGGACGCCCATGGCACGTCATACGGACTCTGTGAACAGGATTCATCCCCAAAGGTTTGTCCACCTGTAATAACATCTTCCAAAAGCGGAACGGAATAGTCGACCCTTTCGTTGTCCAAGATCCGCGTGCAAAACCGGACGTTATGCTGCTCCCGAACCGGTGTATCGTATGTGTTCAATCTGCATAGTCCGCTGCCACCAGCGTGTGTCGCGAAATTAGTTCTATGAGCAGAGTGGCTGTATTCCAGCGTTTTCGACTGTGTATCGTAAATGAAATGATTTGCAAAGGTTCGCCACGCGGTATTTGAACACTGCGTACTGACATGATATCCGACCGGGTGTTCCCAGTCGGTTGGAAACCAGTCGGGAGCACCTCCGCAAAAGGCGCGGCTGTCATCTTCGCGTTTCCCTTCTTGAGTTCCCCAGAAGGCATCTGTGTCACCGAAGTTGGGTAACCCATCGGTCGTAGGTACATCAAGAACATACTTATGCCACAACTTGTCGATTTCGAGACCGATGTGCTGCCCGAATGCGGCATCCGAAACCCGCTGCCTGGCTGAAAGATTGAAACTCCAGTGTGGATCCGAAGGAGGCGACCAATGCAGGGTCATAGCTTTGGCCCGTTCAGTCAAGAGAGGGGAGAGATCAAGTGGGTCAGAGTCGGATAGTACGGTCGCAAACAACAGGTCTTCTCCCTCGTAGCATAGACCAGAGTTGCAGGGGTCGTACACAGTAGTCGAACAGTCCTCGCACTGCTGGTGGTGCAAAACTAAGCAATTCTCGCCGACAACGTGCACCGCTCCATTCGAGGGATACCCGACCAAGTTCGCAAATAATGTACACGCCTCATCGCGATGGTACCCACTCGACGAAGCAATGCTATCGAAAACACCTCTCAGATGACAGAAGCCCATCAACTTTACCTGCGTCAAACACCGCCTTCGATACGTGTCTACTGTGTCTATTTGATCAACCACTACAAAGTGGTCAGTGTCAAAGACGGTTTCCAGAGCCGTCAGAAAAGCTAGTTCTGTTGTGTATCGAAGACAGTATGCCAAAACCCGGTTTTCACGAACGGGTTGGACCGTTGGAAAGAATTCTGCGATAAAGCGATCCTTCCACGCATCAGAATTGAGGTTGGCTTCTAAGACAGCCTCGCAGTGTACCTGTACGATACTTGCGGCTGAATTCTGCAGGTTGAAATACCGTGTAAGAGGATTGTCTCGTCCACGCTCAACGAGTTGGTTGGTATTCATATATCGGAAACCACCGCGACCATGATAGAGAATGTCTTTCACGTTCAGTTGGACGCTGCTCTCATCGGCCCCGCCTTGTAGATAGAGTTTCATACTCTCTTCTTCGATCAGACCCCATGCAGCTGGGTCCACCCGGTTCCACGGACAATCCTCCTTACTCAGACCCATCTCTTGCACGACTTGTCCCACCTCGCTGTTTTCTCCCTGTTGCCAGTACATCCCCGCCCTCAAAACACAGGCCTCATACACCTTGGTTCCCTGAACAGCACTTCCACAGACAGATTCCGGAATTTCACACCACTTGTGACCAGAACTATCCGTTACGGTGTCCCACCCACAAAAACAGGCTGAAGTGAGATTCCCCAGCGTCCAGGCAAGAGGGTCGGGGAGGTTCAGGACGGTGGCGCTAGGTGGGGTAATACTGACCGTTCCCGTTCCGAAAGATACCTCTGTCAAGGACCTCATCGAGAAGTCTGCCGTCGCATTTGACTTCAAGGAATTGAAGTACTCAATACTTTCGTCGAATGTGGAGGGTATATCCTCCAGTTCAGCACTACTGCAAACTCCCGACGTACTCGGGACTTGTTTCAGTTGATGTGACCAATGAAGCGGTGATTTATTTAAACTGTCCGACGACAAACTTTGCAACCACAATTCGAGTGCCGAGAAATATTCATCACCTGTAGCTGTTACGGGGTCCCACTTCGGCATCGTATTCAATGTAGTTGGCTTACCGCTTTGCACAACGACTGGTATAGCAAACATGGTCTGGGACAATACGCCTACACAGAGTTCCAACGCAGATACATTCTCCCTCTCCATCACCTCATCAAAGGCAAACAATGTTTTGGTCGTTCGCAAGTAGGCATCAGTCTTTGCAACCTCTTGCTCGACGTCGGTGAGTGAAGACATATTTTCCATGTCCTGAAGCCATACTTCGGTATTCAAGAATTCATACAAATCATGGACAATACCGGTAGTAATATCGTGCGACTCGACTTGATCAAAATTGAAATCTTTCAGTCTAGTGGGGAGTAGTTTTTGAACATAAGAGTCTCTCTCTTTATCGGACATCTGCCTAAAGGTGTTTAGAAACGCCTCTTGATCGCCAACTCCTGCACAGCATTCGAAATGCGCGCGCTCGTTTTCGCACTGACATCCAAAATCCTTGAGAGGGACGTCGAAAATGTTCATAGCCATTTGGAAGGTTTGTATGATCTTTTCATTCACTATACCTCTCAGTCGACTTGTTTCCTCATCCCCCTCCAGTCCCTGCACGAATTTTCGGATTATATGTCTTCGTGCCGGCGACCCGCATGTGAAAGGGGGGCTTGTTTCCCCATTCAACTTTGTGCCTGTACAGGGAAGGTCGAACGATCGTGTAGAACCAGTGCTGTCACGTGACCAAAGTACCGTATTGATTTCGCGGCTGATGTCGGTTGGAAACAATTCCACTGCACCATATGGACCAAGCATAAAGCAATCTGCAGCTTGGTGCAGAGTATCCCCCTCCGAGGTGAATAGACCCAGATCCAAAACGTCCCCGTTCCACCTTTCCATAATTTTCCGGACACTTTCAAGAACTGTATCCTTCATGGCCTCCAGATCCAACATGGCGGTGTTTTCTCTTTCATCGCGGTTGGAATTTCCATATGCATGCTGGTTCGCAATAGGAACATTGTTACGCGACCGGGAGGTCCATAGATAGGGAGGAAACGAACATGTCTTATCGCTGGTGATTGAACTTGAATGTTTACAATTATGAAACTGACTGTCTTGCCCGTCCAGTGTCTGAATGGGGCCTGTGAAACTTTCACACGCAGCAATACGGAAAATGGAGAGTTCATTCTCCGGATCACTGTACGAAAAGAAAGTAGAGTAGTCCTTCATGACGGAACGGATTTTCTCATCCAAACATCCCTGGTTGCTCGTTTTCCGTTGCACTGATTCCTGCATGCACCTGTGAATGTTTGCATGGGGCCCTAATTCAACGTCTGTTTTCAAATATCGCTCGTAATCTTCCCGAGCCGTTTCTCCCGCCTTGACATTCATCTTCTGCGAGAAAAGGTAATCGGGCAAAAGTTCGGATACATAAATCAGACTGGAACCAGGGTCCCATTGTTTGGACATGTAGTTCAATTTGCAGCGGCTCAACACAGATAAAATACTGACACCCTGTTCTTCAAATATCTGGAGATTTGGCTCCAAATCACCACAGCTTAATTCGCGCTCGCTCGAACTGGATTCGATACAGGCAAAGTATTCCGCCATTCTTCCATCTCGCTCTACGAAATCGAGCAAGGAACTATACGAATATGGGTTGTAAACGTACATCGCTTCTCCGAATGGGCTCGACAATTGTAGGATGCCTGTGCACCAAAAAGCGTGGTCAGCTAGACCTTCTTCCGCCCTTGCGCGCGGTATCTCGACTGCCTGGTCCCCGCACGCACAAGTTCCCAGCTGGCTCGCAGTTGGGTCGGGTAGGCGGCAGTATTTGGGGAATGTGGTTGCAAAGACATCCTGAAAACCACGGACAATGGACATGAGGTACGAAAGCACCCCGTCCCATAGATGTTTGATCGGGGTGTATTGCATCCCCCCAAAGAAGGCGATCGTATCGGTGACAACTGCACTCAGAACAGATTCCTCCGTATCTGGAGATTCGACACCCTGCAATTCATAATTAGACAAACATGTCCCCACAATGTTATCGGATAGCTCCATTGTTGACGCATCATAGATTGTTATGTTGAACCCCGCTGCATTGATTATTGCAACCAAGTCATTCCCCTGACAAGTCATGACCTTATTCGCGATTAATAAAGGGTACAGTGCACCAAGACCTATGTTCCCCAGCAACCTGGTTATACTTGCCATGACAAGAGTACGTTCAGCATGCGCTTGTTGTTCGTCAATCCTGTCCACCATGGACTGCACCCGCGACCCGGTGTAAAAAATACTTTGTTCCGTGGTTGCAAGTGTCACAAGACCGGAGATTTGATTCATATTCGTGTTTATCATACTTGTTATAAACGCTGAACTGTCGTAAATGATGTCCTTCATAAGACAAACTTGATTCAAAAAAGAGTCAGAGAGAAGATTTACGTTTTGTTTACTCTGTTCCTTGGTAGTTGTTAAAGAAATTGTTTCAACCAGCAAGCCGACCAAAAGATTCCACATGGCCTGCCACTGCTGCAAAAAGAGCTCCATCGTATCGGACAGGAAGAGTTTTCCACCGGCGCAAAGAAAGCGATCCAAGCTGACAACGGTTCCCATACAACGTACCAGCGTACAAGACTGTGCAGCCCAGCAGAGTGTTCTCGTCGTTTCATCCCGACACCCCCTACAATCCTTCAATGTACACCCGACGAACCGATCGATATCCATCGTCTGCAGAGATGAACTCATAGTTTTTATGGAACTGCCTTTGTTGTCAAGTCGCATTACAGAGAGCCACCCATAAAGTTTACGTTTCGGGTGGTTGGCCACAAAGATATTCATGGTACCACCGGTTTCTACCTGAGCGCGCTGGTATTTTGCCACCGAATTACTGACCACGATGTTACGACTTCGCGGCACTTTATCTTCAATGACACCACCCCCCACTAACCTAATCACAGAGTACTGAAAGAGACCCGCCGATGCAATTGCACCAGAAGCAAGCGGCCACTGTTCCCCTGGAGAAATCAGGATGCCACTTTGCATATCATTATTTTCAAACTCCCTGAAAACGACATTTTCTAGAGCAGATACCGTCGGTATTTGAAGTAGCTTTCTGCACCCGATGGGGCCTGAATATTCACAGATATTTATCTTTGGTTCACCTTTCTCGAACACATTCTGCTCATTGCAGAGACGTGGCAAGAACTTCCCAAACTCTGTGACTTCTCCGGGACGGGTATCGACGCATATCGCCATCTCCGTTCGATCCCGAGTTTCAAAGTCAAAGGAGAACCCCGTCACTATAATGAGCGAGTTCCCAAGAACCGTCAACGAATCAGGGCGCATGTCACGGAACTCCGGCGTGTTAAACCTTGCAATCACGTATTCCTTTCCATCCTCGCGATACGTAGACAAACGATCATAGAAGAGAACGACAAGGGAACAAAACGCCCCGTCATTGTACGGACACATAGAGTCGACACCCTGGTACCCGAAAGACACATCAATTACGTCGGCACCTATCGACCATGCATTTGAGTTGGCTACCGACCAAGTCGTATGTAGGTATACGAATGAATCTACGCGAGCAGGTACACAATATTCAGCGACCGTGTAAAGTCCGTCTTTGGTTTTTCCACCCACGGCCACACAGCGGTCACCGCCTTTGCTGTTGCTGATTCCACATGTAATCACGCATGAGGAAATTTCACTCATGAATTCAATCTCGAATGGTGGTTTGTTATGTCCGCTCGAGACATCTGCTTCGGAAAAGTACTTGCTCTCCACAGTCCTTTGACTTGAGATCGTCATCGTTGCAGCCTCCAAGTTATTGACTTTTCGAGAGTTTTCAAACGACTCGATGCTCGAAAGACACTTTCGCCGACAGGTTGTCGTTGTAGTGCACACTCGCCACCAGTCGGGTGGATCTGGGATGATTGTGGTGAGCGACTCATCTTCCACAAAATCTGAACAACTACCAGCCTCATCATCCCAAAAAATCCGCATATAATCAATGGCCCCACCAGCAATCCGTACTGATGCGAAGGAACTCTCGAGGAAGCGGTCCATTGCACCCAAAAACTTGCGTTGGACATGGCCCGACATCTTATTACACACAATTTGCACATCCGCTTCCTCTGAAATCACGGCAGCGAGCACACCACGATAACTCAATGGGCCTGACTTTACACATGTTTGTTCGATCCGAGTCCGCCAATTGCCCACCCTGTCGGCCTGACAAACGCAATGAAGCAGTGGAATGTCCACGAAAAATGCGAGAAGTACTTGAACGGCACCCTTTTTGAAGTACACGACTGATTCACATATTGAGCCGGCGAGTTGTCCGGGTGGTGAATCATAACCAATCATGAGTCGGACTCCAGTACACGCCTTCAACTCCGAATTCAAAATGAGGGGAATGTAGTCGCGTTCAAACCCGTCCGAAACAGTCTGCCATAATGAATTTGCGACAGTCGTGCCTGTTCCGGTACCACCTATAGCATCTATGGAAGGCATGATAACTTGCAGCATCCATCGTTTCGAAGTTCGGGCCGCGAACTGTGCCATCTTCACGAGCCCCGCGCCGGACGAAAACCCCGTGTACATGATTGGCATTTTGCCACTTACACGCTGTAACATCTGGGTCATAGTGGAATCGATCGTCCGGGACATGCGTTCCGCCGAACCAAGATAACTCTTCATCGAATCGACGACGAGCGGGGTGTACGACTCATACCGCAAAGAAACGCCATTGAGGAATTGATTGATATACGGCTCTTTTGGAAACAAACTTCCGAGTTTCGAGAACGTATTCCAAAAGAGAAATTGAGCTCTTGACAAGCTTTCAAAAATCAGATCGACATCATACCATCCCGTGTTGACCATGAGCATACTGTGTCCCAGGCTCAGCGACCCAGACGGTGGGTACAGGTCAAGATACGCGCCAGGTTGAAACGTCGCGGGAGACGTGATGATGACCTCGGAAAGCACTTTGATCATTAGTACGAAAGAAGCTATGGTTTCAGCTACCGCTGATCCGAATTCTGGGAAAATACGCTGGCTCGGGCATAGCAGACCAATCGACAAGGAAGCCACACTGTCCTCGGCATGCCACAAATCAGTTTCCCGCGTGGCCATGGTTTCGCTGTTTAGATAGAGGACTTTGTACGTGAGTTGTAAGGCATTGACATCCCCACGCCGGGTATCGTAGACTGCTGGATTTCCATAGGCGACCGTAACGGCGACGTTCAGGTCGTCGATAACTTCCATGCTGACAACACCCAGAAGATGACTACGGCCACAGTTGGAAATATCTAGCATGTCCGCGAATGAGCCATTGATAATGCCACGATACGTGCCTGTCGATTTGGTCGGCCCCTGTGGGCTGAATGCCGCAACTTTGAATAACCGCAGGCCGCCAACCGAGTTGTAGACAATGATTTGCATGTCCGTCGAGTTTTTTCCTTCGCAATAATCAAAGAAGGCTCGAAAGGTGGAATAATCTGGATTGACGGCGTAAATCACACCATATCGAGTTGTGACTGCTATGTTACCGCCCTGTGGATCTTCGCCGCTACTTGTACTATAAGGGATCGTGGCCCGCTGAAGTCGCAGAGCAAACGCGACATCATCATCGCAATCGGAAGGCGTGTTGCAAGGACGCAGTGCTGGGAGCTTGTTTGGCAGGGTGATCAAAGAAATGAACCCGGTTCCCTGCTGTCCAAAGAGACGTTTCACGATAATTTCATAGTTCCCATCAGAATCCCTACCCTCAAACAGTGCGACTTCCCCGCTCATTGTGATTGGTTGCTCCTCTAATCGTATCACATCGTACTTCTCTATATCCGACTCTCGAGTCAAGGAAGTTCCACGCTTTACAAATGTGTCAGCTTGAGGATGATATCGACACTTGCTTGAAGTAGGATCCCACGAACCCCTAAAGAAGAACCTCCCATTCTCTTCGTCCAGCACAGACCAGGTCATACCGGAATAGTTGTAAGGGGGCACACCATTTTGCTCAAAGTACTGCACCTCATCGGTAGTGACCTCTACTGAACAATCCCTGTTCAGAACCAGCGCGCCCTCCTCCCAGTCGTCTATATTTCGTAGCAGCAAACCGTCCTTCATGGAACCCGTTTTACGTACCGCCAAGCAAGCTGGATAACAGTCTCCAGCTACGGGATAGGATTTTATACACCGGATGTCGGTAGTATCTTCAAGGGAGCAGAGTGGTTTGACCCATACTACGGCGTCTATTTCTGTATTACGGTCTGTCCCATCGTCCAGAGACCGCGGGTTCAAGGGGTCATAGAGACTAGTGGCCTTCCCACTTTCCTCGTAGAGCCCGAGGCGCCAGAGCGGGTATCTAGCCGAATCAACGACGATCTGCGTCTCTGCACACTTATAATATTCGGCTGTTGCCGTCCGAAAGAAGGAAACGTTGAAGTACTCGGGTTGCATGGACGAGCGCACGGTACCTTCCGCGTCCACGTTGGCGGGCTCGGGACGAGCAATAGCGCACTGTATCTGCATATATGTTCTTTCACTGCCAGTTTCAACCAGGATATCATGACACCGGCATCCCATGATAGAATCGGAATTTGAACCAGTGACGGTGACGTCCAAACCCTCGTCCAAGTCGGACGAGTATTTGACGGCTGCAAGTCCCAACTGCAAGTCGACCGGCGATTCCAATCGCCACGCGTAGGGTGCGTATACATTGGTAGGCTGGCCGACGAAAGAGGACCAAAGGATACTGTAGCCGTCCGTGAGTGCATAAGAGTGTGAACTCAATCCAACGACCCTCGTGAAATTGTTTCCAAATAAGGTAGAATCATACGTTGGCTTTTGTAACGACAGTGGGACTGGCGCACACCTTGGGGCGTTCAAATTTAGAGTGTTGAGTATCAGAATCCATATTAGATTGAGAGTGTTGTCGGTCAGCCGTCCGGCGTAACGAATCGACGCAACCAAATAAGAAAAGCCCGGCGCCACGTCCGGTAAGCAAAAGAGCAGCGCCCTCCACCCAACGGTTCCAATGTCTTTTGAAACCTGACATCTCTGTATGGTCGTGAGGGGCATGGAAACGAGCCAGTAAAGGATCGCGTTTACAAAGTTGTGAACTGCCAATCCCATGTTGCTATCGAGGAAAGGCAAAGAGACGGCATCGAGGGGGACAGACATCAAACCACAGGCACGACGGGATAGTACAAGCATGTAAGCTACCACGACCCGGAGCTCTGCAAAGGGATTGACAAGATCGAAGTTCCTAGTACCAGGCACAAAACACAACACTTTATCGCCAATCGAAGTAGCATTGTAAACTGCGTCGAGTCCCGTACGGATATCACATTCGCCTCGTAAACGAGTAACGTACGAAATGATGGATACCATAAAATATTTCCCCGTGTTGAAAAAGGCTCGCGCGAGATTCAGGATATCGACATCCATATTCCTCGTGACAGGTAGAATAACTTCGATAAAAAAACGTTTCACTATTATGGTAGAGAAATTCCAGAGGAGAACGAATGGATCTGAAAATATCTTTCCAAACCGAAGAGATTCCATGAACGAGTCACGCAATAAGACGGAAACTGAGTCGTTATACAATGCCTGAAAATTCAGCAGAATGGTGCTCGACTGTGACTGTACGCCGACCCCAATAATTACCAGAAAGAACAAAACAAGAAGAGCCCACCAACGCGAAAAAAGGTTCGTCACGATTGGAAAAATGGAAACGATACAGTCTATGACTCCCGACACACTTTCCCTTACTACAGACAAACTTGCATATCTCTGTAAACCCGCTTTGGGAATGGCCAACCAGAATACCGAAGTGATTGAGGCATTCAATATTCTCTCAATCGTAAAAGCGAGCAGCAAACTAACAGAAAACCAAACCCAAAAAAGATCATCTGTGTGCATAGCTGTGGAATCTCTCGCAGGCGAGTTTTTATATCATCAACAAATAAAAGGCAACATGTTTGAAACACTAAATATGTAATTTTAATGACAAAAAATTTAATCTCGCAACTATAGCTCAGCGGCAGAGCGTGGTGCTTATGACGCCAAGGTCGCGGGTTCGAAACCCGTTAGTTGCAACCGTACTTTTTGATGTTTCTCAGTCACAGGGATTTCCCACCCAATTTACGCAACGCACTTGATTGATAAAGGTGAACAAAGAAACCTCGACGAAAACGAAAAGACAGAGCATGACAACCAGTATCATTCTGCTACAGCCCATGCAAAAATTGTTGTGTTGTCTCTGTATGGAAGAGTTTTTTGGTCTTCCGAATATAACAACACTTTTCCTGAAGGTCAGTACTGAGTAGTTCCAGTGATAAATAGTCAACCGATGGAGTAGAAAAAAACCACAAGTAACCACGTTGACTCATGTCTCATGTTGAATTCCGACTATAATTGGCATGAGTTCAGTAATTGGAAAGTTTTTCCAGTCATTATTTTTTGCCAGGTTTTTTAAAAATTCACTGTCAAGTAAAGCGTATTTTTCTCCAGTATAGTCCGGCATCACCTCATCGCCAGTGATCGGATCAAAAAAAAACATATATGGAGCCATACGCAAAGTAGCTGAATTACAACCTGTCGTAGTATTAGTGACTTTGAAAGTACCGGCTGGCAAACTTGCGATTTCATACTCATCTCCAAAACCAGTACCAAATGTTGTTTTGCTAGCACCTTGTGATGGTTCACCATGGAAAAGCCAAGCCCCCTCTGAAGGTATTTGTTTCACAATCATGCCGTTCGTAATTGAAGTGGTGTCAACCGAATCTGAATGTAATATTACACTGCGACGGTCGTCTGTGAGCCTGATACTGTGATACAAGGTGTTGGTCACAGCATAAGGAATCATATCCTCCCTCATGAACGCATATTTATCTGGTACCAAGTCAGTTGGGAGACCGAGTGCCTCGCATAATTTGTGTATGAATTTCAGTCGACATCGTTGGTTTGCAAGCCGAAGCCACCAGGCCTCATGGGATTCACACAACTCTGCAGCCGTGCAATTACCAGCAAGATCAAGACCCATGGTGTAAAATTGCTCACTTGCTTTACGCGTGCCACCGAATGATAAGACATACAGTTTGTGTTCCCGGATGCCGGTCATGGAATTCTTTACGTATGCATGAAATAGGCCAAATTGAGTTGGCATATCTGGACCCCATGGTTGCGTATCTCGGTGGTCGACGTTAAAATTCAAGTCGTCCTCGTAGATCGGTGCCGGACTGCATGTATGCAGATTAGCTGTAACCTTGGAGCCTTCAGCGATTGTTTGAACCAGGCTCAAAAGTTTTTGTTTGATAGTGTCTTTCTCCTCCATGATACGCAACACTGCCGGATGAAAACTTTGACCATAAGGACTTATCTCAACAATGCTACAACCCCAAAACATCTCACGGTTCAAAGGAAGCTTGGAGCTATCCGAATTCGCATGCACGATACATTTGAACCCCCTTAGTTCACCTCCAACATCTACATGATGGTTGGAAAGTATGAAGAGTTGCATCGTTGCTTCGCGTTCAAGAAGAGACTGCAGTGAGAGTAGTTCGTCTTTTGATAGTGGATGACCGGCAGCAAAAATATGCAGACGATGCTCTGTCTTTGTAACCCCATCCTCCATGATCAGAAAGCCTGTCTGCTTGCATTTATAAGAGAAAAGATTATAAAAATCTTAAATCACTCACCCGGGGTAATTTCACTCAAACTGTGACTCGTTTTAAAATTGAATAAAGGACCAACTCGAATTGTGACTCGTTTTCGAACGAAATAAAAACCCATCAGACCCACTAACCAGGAAACATTAACGCTCAGCGTTTCACAGCATGCAATCGGAATCGGAAGATGATCTTTTCCCACAGCATTTTGGGGTAAACGACGGTGCGGTAACGCCACCGACACCCGGCAGGGCACCGGCAGCGAGTCCGTTCAATTCTCCAGCCTCAAGGCACATCAATATTTACGCACCATTACCGAATACGTCGTTTGTGAATGCCTTAATGCGTCCCGAAACGAGACCTCGACAACCGTTTTCATCTCATTCGGGGAGAACACCTCAAGTACCACTGCCAACTGCAGCAGGAGTGTTAACTGCAGCAGGAGTGTTAACTGCAGCACCACTGTCAACTGCAGCACCACTGTCAACTACAGCACCACTGCCAACTGCAGCACCACAGGAGGTGATGCAAACAGAACCCCAAGTACCACGTCTCCAGCAAAATATCGTACAGAATGCCAACGGAAGCGCATTCGAGAGACAATCGCCCACGCAAGAACTCCAAGAAATGGTGAATGAGTTCGCGAAAACCATACAAGAAGATGGCACTAATAGAAATCAATTACGAAGAATACGATTTCTTGTAAAGTGTGCAATGGTCATACGAGCAGACATTTCTTCGCCTGGAATTTTCAAAGAGATAGACGATATTTTTAAAGATAACTCTGAGCTAAACGGGCAACCCGACACCGCAACGGAACACTATTTACGGCTGTTGCGAAAACACGTCGTGACAGTCAAACGATTGAAAACCCATCATAACGGGAGTCAATGAAAATGAAGATTACTATAGATGCAAGGAAAACAAAGTTGGTTGCTACCGAGTGTATCGCAAGGAAAATACCCAACGTACTGCAAGTCACCGTAATGATATTCAAGTGAGCCAGATCTACATTTAATCTACGGAGAATGTTTAAAGATACGAGGATAAGCGCCTCTACAAACAGTATAAGAAGAAAGGTCCCACTTTGTTGGTCATGATATCCAAGAAGCAGAGTTTTTGTGACGACCTTAGGTAGAATCCAAAAAGATGCTAATAAGGCAATAATGTGATAGAGTGCCCAGAAAAGAGGCGTTGAATACAACGGGGATGCCACACGCCGGTTGTAAAAAACAACTCTACAAAAATGCAAATGAATAAAGGTCAAAAAGACAAACGAAGGCCATGAAATGTTAGATTCGATGTAACGAACTTCTCCACTGTCCTTCAGTATTAACAGTACGACGAAAATCAGAACGCAGAGTAAGCTGGCAATCATCGAAGAAGTCGCCGCAACCTGCGACTTGAACACACTTACCAGGCCCACATTTAGCACATAAATAGGCATGGGCCTTTGAATGGTTTTGAAGAGAAAGAATGCGGTTAGAGTGCAGACCAAACAAAATGCATGCATCATTCGGCCCTTAGATAGGTCGGTTGTGCGGAAGTGGTCAAAGATGAAATACAGCAGAGTAACAGATACTATGACAATAAGCAACAGAATATTGTCATCATAGAGTTGAATGGTAACGGTATTCCAATATGACCAAATGAATGAAGTAAACACGACCATCGCCCAATTCAAACACGGTACAAGCATACTTTTCACCTTTTTTGTAGATCTGTTATATAGTCGTCCCAATACGATCGAAAATATGCATCATGATAAAACGCCAACGTAAAGAAATTCGAGTCAAGCGACGTAAGTTTGTCGTGGCAAATTCTACTGGAAAAAGGGTTCCATGCGGACACATATTCATGGCCGACGAATGCACTGACGAATGTAGTATTGCGATGGAGCCTATCAAATCAGCGGTGTTGGAAGTAGTACCAGAACTTACGGTTGACCCTCTGTACCCACACCTAAATGGGGTCGAGCTACTATGTGGGCACCGGTTTTCTGCTCCGCATCTCATATGGTTTTGGCTTTGTGGTAAAATGGCATGCCCCGTATGTCGCAGAGAATTCCCCCAAAATGCGGCGAAAGCTGCTAACATCAGTACACTAAAGCACGACGCTACAGCGACGAAGCTGTTGAAGGAATCCCTGAAGAGAACGAAAGAAGAGACCGACCGAGAGAACGAAGCGGCTACAGTGGATTTTCTCGAGAACGAAAACGACTTAGATCGTGATTTTCTACAAAACTATCTGAGATTTTGGGTAGATATTATATCGAGCACAAACCATCGTGTCCAAGCCTTACTACCCCCAGCGAGAATATCGTCCAGGAATAACGAACGCTGTACATTAGGTATCAACAGCCCCGAATTCCGACTATTCTCGAGTCGTGTATCACCAGTACTTCAAAGTGCCAGCAGAGTCGAAATACGGTTTCTTCTGACCCACGACGAGGAAAACGTGGCGTCCTTTCTCCACTTTCACCTTACTCAACCATTCATATTTCTTATACCACCGTTAGAAAAAAACCCAAACACCGGCCAACTTGAGATTGTACAGAACACGACTGGTACAACCGCAACGTTACATCAAACACAAGAATTACCAGGGTCAGCCGTGTTGGAGCTGAAACAGACCCACGAGGCACTGGACCTCAAGGTAATGCTTCGATTTCTGTACGAAGAGAAAGACGAAGACTCGTATAAACTATCGATCACTGACTTCAAAGTTGATAGTGACAACAGACAACTCACCACACTAGTATCGTCAGCTGCACTTACAAGAGAGATGCATGCAGCTGTCATGGAGGGGTCGGTCGCAGTAATTTCGATTCAAGTTTGATGACGTATTATTTTTGTGACATAGTTTATAATACAATATATGTCGTCAAATGTATCTCGTCTTTATTCGTCAGTGAAAATACCAACACGAAAAGCAAGCACTCTCTACAATGAGTGACACGAAACTAGAACTTCATAAACATCCCTTGAAGGAAAAAATAGACCACCAAAAACTCATGCAAGAATGGCATGATCGAGGATTCGCGAAACGCCCATTTCCCAAAGAGATGACAGCAGCAGAACTCCAAGAATTCGCAAAACATCCATTACTTGCTGCCTGGCTAGAAACTCGGCTGGGGCGGAAAACGAAGGATCGACACAAAGACGAGCTACATGAGTTCATATGGTGTCTCTTCGTGAATGAACCATACTCGAAATGTGGATGCTATCATTTTTATGTTGAAGCAGACCTGGATCGCATCATGCGAGAAAACACACTCTATTGGATCGACGATTTTGTATCGGGACAATTCGAAAAATGGTGGAGCTTCCTCAAAACGAGTAGTATCTCAGTTGAATCATTCTATGATATTCCAACCACTCTACACTTCCACGGCCGACCGACATACGAAGAGAAAGTGTTGGCCATTGTGAAGTACGTAAACATAAAAGAGGAGACCAAGTGGAAAAAGAAGTTCAAGGTGTAAATCGTACCGAAACGAAAAAGGATTGCATAAAAGTATCAACAAGAAACAGAAAAAATGCAAAGGGTTTTAGACAACGAGTCGTTAAACAACAAGTCGTTAAATATCACACAACAGATCCTAGGAAAGATTGAGGAAATGAAACTAAGTATATTGATGCTTCAATATTCCATTTCGAAAGGAACACTCAATGACGATGCATATGAAACCGAAGGTGTTGAAGGAACTGGCCCAGACCAATTGACAGATCATACTAGAAAGATGAATGACCTCTTTCCATCAGTCCATCATCAAAATTTGACGAAGGGCACGACGTACGAGACAGACAACTAATACAAGTCCTTATTGATGATGATATACACGCGCAACAGCAGAGAATAGCAGTACCACAACACATCTGTCAATATCTAACCTATGTCCTTTAATATGAGATGATTATCACATAGTAGAGACATGATACATAACTGTTATGACAATGAATTATCTAAAAGACCATTATAAACACACAACGTTTCACTACATTAGTTAACGATAGTCACGTCCGTCTAGTACTATAGAAATGAGTGTGTCTAACGACATCTCCAGAAAGACATATGGGTGTTATGACAATGAATTATCTAAAAGACCATTATAAACACACAACGTTTCACTACATTAGTTAACGATAGTCACGTCCGTCTAGTACTATAGAAATGAGTGTGTCTAACGACATCTCCAGAAAGACATATGGGTGTTATGACAATGAATTATCTAAAAGACCATTATAAACACACAACGTTTCACTACATTAGTTAACGATAGTCACGTCCGTCTAGTACTATAGAAATGAGTGTGTCTAACGACATCTCCAGAAAGACATATGGGTGTTATGACAATGAATTATCTAAAAGACAATTATAAATACTACTACATTACTACTACTATTACTACAACCACTACTACCACTACACTACACTACTACTCTACTACTACTCTACTACTACTCTACTACTACTACTCTACTACTACTACTCTACTACTACTCTACTACTACTACTACTACTACTACTACTACTACTACTCTACTACTACTCTACTACTACTACTACTACTACTACTACTACTACTATATACATAAGGCAAAAAAGACCATATATATTATATAATATATTATATATTTCATATGGTCTTTTTTGCCTTATGTATATAGTAGTAGTAGTAGTAGTAGAGTAGTAGTAGTAGAGTAGTGTAGTAGTAGTGTAGTGTAGTGGTAGTAGTGGTTGTAGTAATAGTAGTAGTAATGTAGTAGTATTTATAATTGTCTTTTAGATAATTCATTGTCATAACACCCATATGTCTTTCTGGAGATGTCGTTAGACACACTCATTTCTACAGTACTAGACGGACGTGACTAACGTTAACTAATGTAGTGAAATGTTGTGTGTTTATAATGGTCTTTTAGATAATTCATTGTCATAACACCCATATGTCTTTCTGGAGATGTCGTTAGACACACTCATTCATATAGTACTAGATGGACGTGACTAACGTTAACTAATGTAGTGAAACGTTGTGTGTTTATAATGGTCTTTTAGATAATTCATTGTCATAACACCCATATGTCTTTCTGGAGAAGTCGTTAGACACACTCATTTCTATAGTACTAGACGGACGTGACTAACGTTAACTAATGTAGTGAAACGTTGTGTGTTTCTGATATGTTTTTTTTACTGTAATTCCATCATAAACAGGTTATTTTTTTTCTTTTTTAGTTTCTATGTTGAAATGGAAGCTTCATCTTTGGAAAGTGTTTGCCTCCACCTTTTCAACATGGAGACATGGGGTTGGGTGAAGATAAGGCATTTTATATGCTTTCTCAATATTACAGAGCATGCACCCGACCGTATAAGACAACAGATCGGAAAATGTGTAGATTCCAGTATTTTTGGCGGATGCGTCGGTACCTTAAACGTACATGAACTTGGGCAAGGTTTAAAGTTTGGCTCTTCAGACTGGTTCAGGCGTATGAGATGGACCACTGATAATATTTGTGGATTTTTTACTGTCAATGAGGCCAGCGTACCACGTAATTTACTGTCTAAGGTTGCTGAAAATGATCAAAGTGAACATTTTTACGGCACGAATCATGTCTTTCACACAGTTGCAGGCCGTTTTACAGTTCAAGCGAACAATATTGTAGATTTTAAAGGGGTGCGGTGTTATGACGACATCATTTCATTCCGGCGTCATCTTACTGGTGATGATGGTGAAACTTGTGATCTTGCGTTTTGTTGTCAAATGGTTGCTTCTACTTTCCATTTCAATTTTCCAATAGATTTACGGCATGGTTCGTCTCTCTTTTTGTTTTTGATGGATACCTACACGACATCGAGCTTCAGGCATCAAGCATCACTGGACCAGAGCTCATTGTTAAACTATAAACTCATAGACTGGCAGTCACTATTATACTCGGTTGAACGGCTTTGGTCTGGCCCGTCGTCACCGTTATATACGGAGGCCAGTGCTAAGGTTTTTTCATCAACTTTGCAACCACGTGCCTTCTTTGGGGTAACACGGAACAGTGTTTTTTTCGTACGTATTGCGATGCAGCAAGGTATGCAAACTCTCGGCGGCGGTAGTGTAATCCGGCCGTATTTTGTGGTCATTGGTTGCTTCTTTGCTGCAATACTCTGTCAGATGGGTTATCCCGTGTTTCCTGCAACTACTCTGCATACGCTCTTCGACGACCCTTAAAACAGTTTGAGATGAATCACTGGAAGATTGTCCGTATTTGTCGTGTAATGTGTTGCGAGAGGAGCATAATCTGGAGAAGTGTTACTAACTGGAGTCGAATTGCGTAATAAGACAAAGGCAATTGTGCCGATCAAAAAAACTCCAATTATCCCACCTGCAATGCCAATGATAAGGAAATCATCAGAACTTGCTGTTGGTGTTGTGGTTGTTGCTGGGCCAGATGGTGATGTCGTTGGAGCTGGTGTTGTTCGGTCGGTTTCTGTCGTGATCGATGTTTCCTCTGGCGTTGTCGTGGTCGATGTTTCCTCTGGCGTTGTCGTGGTCGATGTTTCCTCTGGCGTTGTCGTGGTCGACGTTTCCTCGGGCGTTGTCGTGGTCGACGTTTCCTCGGGCGTTGTCGTGGTCGACGTCTCCTCTGGCGTTGTCGTGGTCGACGTCTCCTCTGGCGTTGTCGTGGTCGACGTTTCCTCTGGCGTTGTCGTGGTCGACGTTTCCTCCGGCGTTGTCGTGGTCGACGTTTCCTCTGGCGTTGTCGTGGTTGTTACTGGGGTTGGCGATGTTGTGGTACTCGTTTCTTCAGCTGTTGTAGTCGTAGTTACTTCTGTCGATGTACTTATTGTTGGTTCCAGTATTTCCGTAGACAAGATATCATCTCCAGTAGTATCGATGTCTAACGTTTCGTTGGGGTCGGTTTCGATAGTATAATCAATGTATAAATCCTCCACGTCTTCTTGTAACAGTCTTCTTGTCGAAAGATCGGATGCAAACTGACAGCGATTTACCTTGATCCGGTCGATCCATTCACTTATACTCCTCCGAGGACGTATCAGCTTGAGGATTGCTACCCTGGCCAATTGTAACGCTGCTCTGTTTGGAAGGGCATTTCTGACCTGGTTCCGAGAGATTGTCTTTACGAGTACTCCATTTGTAGGGCGGCTTGCGGGTGTCTCGCAAGTTTGGCCAGAGTTGATTTCATCCTCGTTTATCGTTATTTCACATCGAGTTTGTGCCGTATCGAACTCGATGGAAAGAGGGCATGGATGGCAACTTGTTTGTCCTGATATGTTTTGGAAAGTCTCGACTGGACACGGTATACACTGATCTTGGGCCGTATTACTTTGATAGGTTCCTGGAGCACATGGAGAGCATTCTGTTTGTGCACTCTGGTCTTGATAAGATCCGGTTTCACATGGTAGGCATTGGCCTTTGAAAGCTGGGTTATCCGCGTCGCCTGTAGCATCCCGGAAACCCTCTGCGCAGTTTTCACACCCTTGGCTTGATGGTACGGAACCCGCTGTGCAATTCACTTTTGGAATACCCACATAGATTAGCCCCCTGTATCGTGTATTCCCAAACTCGTCTGTGGGACACAAGTCTGGCTGCCTAACACTGGAGCACGTATACCGATATAACCCCATTGCATTTAATGGAACACTGTTGGTTACCGGTCCCCAGCGTACGCTCAGAGCATTGTATGCATCGAGATATTGTACCTCAATGCCATCCTGGTTTGTAATTATCACCTCGGGTGCATTTTGACCAATCAGTACCGTGTTCATGACGAGCATATCACCCAGCTGTAATTGGATATCTTTTTGAGGTGCGTTCAAGAAACCGCCGATCTGGTCTGCGCCAGATAAAAAATATGGGTAGGCTTCGTTGTCGGGGTATACTGAAATGTTCACTTCATAGAGATTGTCGTATACGATTATGTTCCCGATGAACAATGTATTTGATTTATGATTGCTACACCTGTAAGTATACTTTCCGGGTTCTCCGACATAGAAATATGGCAATGACGTACTGGGCGAAAAGATTTGGATCGTTTCGTCAAGATTTGGATCGGGTCCAAGTATTTCGACTGGGTGATCATTTTCAACGTTTTCGCTGAAGTCAAGGATGATTTTATCATAGGCTTTTGCGTAGATGGTTGGCGTTATGTCATTGATAAACCGAGGGTTGTATCGGTCGACCCCAGAAATTATGTACGCCACATTCGGGGATTCAGATACGTTCCACTTAAACAACATTGTATCCGTGCTGACTCGGATCAATCCCAGTAATTTTGGTGACTCATCCTTTGAAACGTACGAGTACATTCCCGCCACCGGAGGCGTAAAATATTGGATACCTTGTGTTATGCGGATCCCGGCAACATTCCCATCTCTTATAATTGTTCCGCCTTCCGTATAGAAATCGAAAAGATACTGTTCATCAAGATTCCCAATGAAAAAGGCGAGTGTCTCTCCTATATCAAGTTCTATCGTTGGGTTCCGGAAAACCGTGTTGTCGTTGTTAAATGTCATCTCGTATCCCACATTTGGGTCGATGGACGTGATATGAATCGACACATCATACTGGATCAAATCTTCGATCTCGATCCATGCAAGATCGGTCAGATTGAACGTTCGGTTTTCCACACTATACAAAACGTTCTCTAGTTCAAGTGGGGAACCATTTTCTGGTGCGATTGTGATATTGATAATCCATTCGTTGGTTTGGTCAATTGAGAGACAGGGGTTTTCCGAGCCGCATGGAAACTCTATGGACTCGTATCGGATAGATGTACTGAGTCCGTTAATGTTCGAGAGTCGTGTGGTTGAAATATCATCAGCGCCGTGGATAGTGGTAACAATGTCGTACGTCCGTGTCTTCCCATCCAACCACGAGAAATACAAAGACTCATTGTCGGCTGTGAACCTGAAGCTGTGAAGCGGCTCAATAAGCATGTTTGCACTGTTTCTCGTCGGTGTGCATTCATAACTATCCGTACCACAGCAACCAGCACTGATTCCACCACAGTCTTGAATCAAGCCGACACATCCCAACGCCGAGGCCGCTGTAGTACAGTTTTGACATGTGCCCTCACTGTTGAGACCACAGTCAACAAGGAATTCACCATTGACGCATCTTTCTGCAGCGATAGTTTCGCAGCTTGTCCACACTGTATTTGGACTTTGACAATTCGCATCTGCCTCACTTGTGGCTCCTTCAACGTCGCCGATCGCAAAGGTGAATGAAATAGTACCGTCTGCTTCCGCCACCGCTTCCTTTTCGCAGCGGCGACAGCCGTTAGAACCATCTTCCATCGTAAATCCATACGTTCCGCCTGGACATCGTCGGCATTCTGCTTGACCGGTTTTAAATTCCGTATACGTACCCAGTGGACAATTCTCACATGAAAATTTCCCATAGTTTCTCTGAAACGTGTTAACCCCACAAGCCTCGCATACCTGAGTCGTGCTGTTAAAACGGGTTCCCGGTATACATGGTGTGCATTCAATGGATCCCGTGTTGGGTGCTTCCATGGCTGTATCGGTATTGGACATACATGGTATGCAAGACATCATCCCTTCCTGGTTCTGGTACGTGTGTCGTTCACAGGGTGTGCAAATCATTGCCATATTCATTCCAGGCTCTTTGTAGGAACCTGTAGGACACGGAACACATTCGAATCCCAACCCGCTTTGTACCATTTTCTGCCCAGATGGGCATGATGCACATATAGGAGCAAAATCTGCTTCCTGGTAGTCAAAATAGTTGGGCATCACATACCCATTCTGCATACATGTGAAACCGTTGCTGAGTTCATCGCTTGCACATCGTTCACATTGAGCAGTAGTTGTGTTGAAGCTCTCTCCAAATGGACAGGGGGAACAAAAAAGGTGGTCCGGGTGCTCATGTTCCGAATGGTCATGTTCGTCCGTGTGCTCCTCTTCGTCCACGTGCTCGTCTTCGGGGTGGTCGTGCTCCGCGAACGATATATCGCGAGTGTTGATGTTGGCATGTCCTATGCAATCTTTACAAGTCAGACCGTCACTGTATGGTGTCTCTCCAGGGCATTGAACACATTCTCCCGTGTCGCTTAGTTGTTTCCCATACTCGCATCTGCATCTTAAAAGATGCACGTCTGCGATGAGGTCGTTCGAACATGAAATACATGTCTGCTCTCCTATATTCGTATAGCCATTTACACAGGGTGCACAAAGTCCGTCGACTGATTGATGATGGGGTGGACATTCTTCGCACGTATACGTGTCAGCATTATAACCGAAGCCGTCATCGCAAAAAATGCATATAATTCCGTCATGTGACACGTTTGGCGCGGGGCAGTAGATGCATTCTGTTGCTTCTTGGCTGGAATATTTGGGGTGTGGGCACCGCCGACAAAAGTCATTCTCACCCACAGTACGTTTTTCATAACCGGCATTACACGTTACTGCACCATTTGTTTGTAGAACGTGGGAAATTAATACAGCGAGTAAGAATACCACTGCTCCCATTTTGGCCACGTTAAAGAGTTTTCTTTATATAATTTCAATGAAATTGTACGCACCCGATTTTTCATATCACATCCTGAAGTAATTTACACACATTGTTCACCCTAAAGAAGGGATTTTTACATTCCCAATTGCACGAGTACATCCTAAAAACTGAATGGGCTGGTTTCTCTGGGCAATCCACG
>Ga0209600_1000427_pt1 | contig 33414 bp, 35 predicted proteins | sample COGITO_mtgs_1104_FD_185518 | JGI IMG/M metagenome (GOLD analysis project Ga0209600, IMG submission 185518) | Pelagic marine microbial communities from North Sea - COGITO_mtgs_110421 (SPAdes) (version 2) | ecosystem: Environmental > Aquatic > Marine > Epipelagic ... | reverse complement strand
ATTTAAAAGAAATTCAAGAAAAACTTACTTCATTAGAAAATGTAAATAATCAAGATTTAAAAGAAATTCAAGAAAAACTTACTTCATTAGAAAATGTAAATAATCAAGATTTAAAAGAAATTCAAGAAAAACTTACTTCATTAGAAAATGTAAATAATCAAGATTTAAAAGAAATTCAAGAAAAACTTACTTCATTAGAAAATGTAAATAATCAAGATTTAAAAGAAATTCAAGACAAGTTAAAAACTTTAGAAAGTCAAATTAACAAAATAAATCAACTAAATAAAAATTTAATAAATGAAACTAAAGATTCAATTATATTAGGAAAATCTACAACAAAAAATGTATATATGTCAAATGATGGTCATGCAAATGTTCATTGTTCTGGATTAACATTTTATAACAATAATAATAAAAGTTATTCATTACCTAATAAAGATGGATTAAATGGACAAATATTAAAAACAAATGGAAGGGGTAATTTAAATTGGACAAATGAAAGTAATAATGAAGACATATTAAATGAAATAAATAATTCAGTTATTATAGGAAAATCTACAACAAAAAATGTTTATATGGCTAATGATGCTAAGGCAAATATTCATTGTTCAGGATTAAATATATATAATAATAATAGCAAGGTTTTTTCCTTACCAAAATGCGACGGATTAAATGAACAAATATTAAAAACAAATGGAAAAGGGGAATTAAGTTGGAATTATGAAAAAAGTGATAATTTATTTCATGGAACAAATATAGTATTAACAAAAGAAGTAAATGAAAAAATAAATCAATATAATAATGGAAATAATAACATATTAATAGGAAATAATCAAGATTTGTTAGAAACAAATAATGGAATAAATCAAATTTTAATAGGCAATGAAGCAAAAGCTTTATCAAATCATTCAATTACATTAGGAAATAAGGATATAAAAAATATTTACATGAATTCAAATAAAAATGGTTCAATACATTGTGGAAATATACATGCAAAAAATATTAGATATTATACAAATGATTCAGAAATAGTGGATGATTTAGATTTAATATATGATGCTCAAGATATAGTAAATGGAATTATTAAAAGAAGATGTAATGGAGACCATCGTTTTGATACATTAGATAGTGCATCAAATATAATTAAATTAATGGATTCTCCATATATAGGACAAACATTTGAATTTATTATTGTAAATATAAGTATGGGTAATTTTGACATTAATATTAAAACAGATGATTCTATTAAAAAATTTGGTTATTTAAACATTAAACAAAATGAAGCTAGAAAATATTTATTAAGAATTATTAACTTAAAGAAAAATGAAGAACAAATGGAATTATATGGATTAAGTTAAATTAGGGTCTTAACCTAATGGAGGAAAATCATTATTATCTAAAACAAATTCCTGTTTTTGATTATTTAAATCTTTTTCTTTATATTTATTAAAATTTAATATTTTTGGTAAATGATTATTTTTCTTTATTTCAATAGTAGTTCCTTCCATTAAAAAAGAAAATGTTCTATCTGGAATTGTAAATTTATTTAAGTAATAATTATCGTTTGTTATTGGTAATAATCCTAAATTGAAGAATAATAAACCATAATCTTTATAAACGCGGTCAGTTATATTAGTAAGTGTTAATTGATTGTTTTCAGGAAAATATTTATTTAATAAATTTTTTTTAAAGCTATTATTTTTACATTTAAATTTTGTTCAATAGTTTCTATTAAACAATTAATATTATTTTTGTTAATATATAAATTAATTTTGATTGACATAATATTAATTATTATTTATTTTTTAAATATATTTTTATAAAATTATATAATAATATATTATATGAAAGAAGTTTTTGTTGTTAGATTAGATAGACCTTTAATAGAAAAATCATTAAGAAAAAATAGAAAATATTTAGCTTATCCAAATGATAAAAATTTAATAGTTATTAATGATAATAATGAACAAGTTGAATTTAATAATGTTGTTGCATTAAATAAAAATAATAAACTAAATATAATTAAATTTGTTAATAAAAAAAATGAATTGAATTTTCAAGTATTAGAAATAATTAATCAAACATTACCAAAAATATCAAATAATAATTATGAATTAAATAAAAAATATGTTGTATATGCAAAAAGAAACGGTAATTATAAAGGATTTAATATTCAACAAAAAGATATAGTAATTATATATTTAGATAAAAATGTACAAAATATAGTAAAAATAAATATATTTAAAGGTAACGATTTTAAAGAAATTACTTTTAAACCTGAAGCTTTTAAAGAAAAATTCGATATTATTTGGAAAGAAGAAAATGTAGAATATAATCAAATTAATGAAAGTAAAAATGTATCCATTACTAATAATAATAAAGAATTTACAATTAGAATACCTTATCAATTATATACAAATAGTAAATTTAGAAATTATTATAATAAAATTAATACAAATGGTAATAAATTTAATTCTATTGTTAAAATTGTATCGTTTCCAAATTATGAATATTCAGCTTTAGAAATAAAATTAGAACCTAAAATAAATAATGGAAAAATAGTAGTTACACAAAGAGATAACAAAAAGATTATTAATAATAATAATAATAATAATAATAATAATAATAATATCGAAAATCTAAAAAAAAGTATAAATGAAGCATTAAGTAAAATTAACTCAGGTAAAGTATATAATAATAGAACTGTAGTAAATACAAATAAACAAGTAAATACAGTAAATCCAGTAAAAAATAAAATTCTAAGTAGTAATAAAAATAAAAGAACCTTTGATAATAAAATACAAAATGCATTTCAAATTTTAAAAAATTTAGGATTAAAAAATTTTCAAAATACTAGTAAAAAGAATAATAATTCCAAAGTGCATGCATTAAAACAATTAACTAATGAAAGATTAAAAAATATAATTAATAACAAATATAGTGATCTTAATGCAAATGGAGTTAATAATAATAATGTAAGTAAAGTAAATTTTACTAAAAATAAAGAAGCAAGAAATAAAGCTAAATCGGCTGAATTAAATAATTTAAAACGTTTAATAGAAAGTATAAAAAAAAATAATAATTTAAAAAAAAATTTATACGAACATCATCCTAATAAAAATTTTGTAAATAATATAAATCCTATGAAAAAAACTGAAAATCCAATGCTTAAAAAAAATTAAATAATATGAATTAAAGAATAAGTATTTAATTATTTTAATATTTTAAAAACTAAATAAAAAATGATTTTTTTTAATAAATTTAAAATATTCAATTATGTTTATTTTAGAAAAGAAACAAGATTTATTTGAACCTATTAAGAAATATTGGGACCAAGTTGGTTGTAAAAATATTGATGTATATGATGAAACAAATAAAATATTAAAAGAAAATAAATTAATGAATGTGTACAATAAATATATTGATAATGCTTGTTATATGTCCATTAATTATTATCAAAACATACAATTATTTATGTCCGTTAATTTATCTAAAAAAGCAACATATCAATATTATGTAACTCATTTAAAAGAAACCCATATATTGTATGGAATTAAATCTATAAAAGTGCCATTTAACTCATTACATAAAATATTATATCAAATACAGTATCAAGATTTAACCAATTATTATGATTTAATGAAATCTATAACATCTGATTATCCATTTTACGAAAAATATAAAGAAGATGAAATAGAAATTCAAATATGTATGTTAATTCAAAAAAAAGATTCAACAATTATACTTACGAATAATGATTCTTATTTTGTATTATATTCTAATACAACATATAAAAAACAAGTTATGTCATCCATATTTTACAATGAAAATTCATTAAAATTTATTGAAATGCAGAATTTGGAAAAAGTATTAACAAATACTTATCTACATAAAATGAATGAATTTAAAGAATTAAAAAATAAAATACTTGAATATGATTATTTTAGCCAAGAAAATATTATGTTAAATAGTTCCATTTTATTGATGTTTTTAGGATTACGATTAAATAATGACATAGATATGTACGTACATAAAGTTAATCATAATGAAGATTTTATGAATGATTTTAATGAATTAAACTATTTAGATTATGTAATAAAAGACACAGAATTAATGCCAAGTCATTGGAATATATGGTTAGATGAATGGGCACAAAAATGTGGCGCAAAATATTTCGAAGAAATTGTTGGTTTTAATGATTATCATTTTTATTTTTGCGGAATTAAATGTATTGGTATGAATGTTGATATTCAAAGAAGAATAACAAGAGCACGTCCAGCTTCTATTGCTGATATAATTATGTTAAACAAGAATTATTATATGAATATTAAAATGCCTAAAATTCCAAGTACATTTTTTGAATATAAAAAGGTAGAAATATTAACAGAAGAAGAAAAAACTAAGTTATTGGAAAATGGCGCTATTTATGATGAAAATAATCGGGAATATAAATTGGAAAAAAAAACAAATATGAATACATTTAATAATAAAGTAAAAGAATATTTAAAAATACGATATCATTATGATATATCTAATGATGAAATTAAACAAATATTAAATATTGGACAAAAAATGAAAATCAAAATAAGAAAATAAATATACTTAAACATCATTTTATTTTGAACTTAAAAATAATTATATAATAATCATTAATATGACATATTTTTTAATAAATAAATATAATTGGTTTTATAGATTTTTATTTTTATTTTTATTTTCGAATCAAGTAAATTCTTATAACAATAATATTAATTTTAATAATAATTTTAAAAAAACAGAAATAAATCCATTAGATGATAAAAATATAAAAAATTTAGAAAAACTATTTTATTTAAGAAACAATAAATATTCTCCTTATAAAAGTATTATTTATTCAAAATATAAATCTCAAAATATTAATGTAACTCAAATATTAGAAGAATTAAAAAATGATGATGAAGAAAATAATAAGTTTCAAGACCAAAAAATGAAAGAATTTGAAGAAGCATTTAATCAAACAGATAATATTATTGAAAATAATTTATTTGATCAAGACGAAAATCATGAAGTTATAAAAAGAATGAAAACATATGCTAAAGAAGGCAAAGCAAGTATTTCTTTTCCTGGTATTCATGTAAAAAGAATGAAATTAAAGAAATTTGACGGAACGAATAATGGAACAAATGATATTTATATAAATGACGAATATGATATTGATATAAATGATGAAGATGATATTGATATAAATGATGAAGATGACGAAGATTATGATGTATATGAAAATTTTAGAAATTTAGCTGTAAATCAACAAAAAACTCAATTTCAATATGGTATGAAGTCAAATAATGATGACAAACATAATTTTGAAGTAATAAAAAATAATAAATTTAATTTTAGTTCTATTGGAGGATATTCTAATATCAAGGATGAATTAAATCAAGTATTAGACTTATTACATAATAAAAAAAAATATGAAAAATTTAATGTAAGAATACCAAGAGGATTAATATTTGAAGGACCACCAGGAAATGGAAAAACATTATTAGCTAAAGGATTTTGTGGAGAAGCAAATATGAGTTTTATTGCTGTTTCAGGAAGTGAATTTACAGAAAAATATGTAGGTGTTGGTGCCAGTAGAATAAGAGAATTATTTGAAACAGCAAAAGAAAATAGTCCATGTATAATATTTATAGATGAAATGGATGCACTTGCTCGAAAACGTGGAAATGATATGGCAAATTCAAATTCAGAAAAGGACCAAACATTAAATCAGTTATTAATCAATATGGATGGTTTTGATAATGAAAATGATATATTTGTAATAGGTTCTACAAATAGAATTGACTTATTAGATAATGCTTTATTAAGACCTGGAAGAATGGATAAAAAAGTATATATTGGGAATCCAGATTCAGAAACAAGAAAAGAAATATTAAAAATACATTTATATAAAAAACCTATTGATAAATTAATAAATATAGATTCCATTGTTGAAATGACGGGAGGATATAGTGGTGCTCAAATTGAAAATTTATTAAATGAAGTTATGTTATACGTATTAAGAAATAATAGAGAATTAATAGAATGGTCTGATTTAGAATATATAAATAATAGAATACTTTCAGGATGGCAAGATAAAGAAAGTAAATTCAGTACTGAAATAATAGATAGAATTATAGTTCATGAATTAGGACATGCTATTGTTGGATTTTTATGTAAAGATCATGCAAATGTTATGAAAGTAGTATTAAATATGAATTCTCCAACAAGTCCTGGTTATACTGTATTTGAAAATAATGACGAAGATAGTAATATTTATACAAAGGATGGTTTAATAAGTCATTTAATGGTTTTATTAGGAGGAAGAATTGCTGAAGAAATTTATTATGGATATAGTGTTACAAGTGGTGCGAAACAAGATTTAGAAAGAGCTTATGAATTGTCAAAAACAATGATTATAAATTATGGAATGGGTGAAAAAAATATATATCCAGATTTGAGTGATAAATCTAAATATTTAATTGACCAAGAAATAAGTAAAGTATTAATGGAAGCTAATGAAATGTCTTATAAAATTATTAAAGAAAATAAAAATGTCATTGATAGTTTAATAGAAAAATTAAAAGAAAAAAAATTATTAGTTCCTAAAGATATATATGATGCAATGGATATAAATACTAATAAATCAAAATATTTTTATGAAAATAATCAATATTATAGATTATTAAAAGAGAAAATATGAATGATAAATATAAATATAAATTTCAACTAATATTTTTTTATTTATTAATAATATATGTTATATATTATTATAATATTGATAATACTTATATTATATATAATATTTAATTATTTAATAAAATATAATATTGAAAGTTTTACTAATATAAATAGTAAAATACCATATATATTATTTAAAACAGGTCCATACGATATTTCAACAAATGAATTAGAAAAATTATTTAAAATGAATAAAATAAATTTAAATGTAAAAAAAGTATTATATTATAATAATCAAGAATGCTATGATTTTATGAAAAAATTACAAAATAATATTTTTCAAGCATATCAAAATTTAATTCCAGCAGCATATAAAGCTGATTTATGGAGATATTGTATATTATATAAATATGGTGGAATATATGGTGACTTGACTCAAACATTTTTAAAAAATTATAATGTAAATGAATATAATGTTGATATGGTTTTAGTTAAAGACATTAAACCTGATGCTATTCAAATATCATTTATGGCAACAAAACCAAATAATAAATTTTATAAATATTTAATTGAATGTATATCAAATGATATTTTACATAAAAGAAAAGGTAAAAATTGTTTAGATATAACAGGACCAAATGCTTTTTATAGATATTTTTGTAAATATTTTAATATATATCAAATTCCGAATGGTACATTTGTTTTAAAAGGATTAAATAATGATTATTATAAAATAAGAATTGATTTAAAACAACATGAATTACAAAATGTATTTATAAATATTTTTAATCATACTATTATTGCATCTACAAAAACAAAAGATCATAATAAAAATTTAGTTTTAATCAATAAAAGACCTCATTATGAAAAATTATATAAACAAAATATAATTTTTAAAAATTAAAAGATTAAATGTTAAATATAAAACGCTAAATATAAAATAAAAATTTAAAATCCATTTTTCAATAAATTGTCATTTGTTTCATTTTCAATTATTTTATTCATTAATTCAACTGTTTTATCTTTTTTTTCATTAAATATATTTGATATTATATCTTGAACTCCATTTCTAATATCATTATTATTTTTTGTGTAATCATCAAATTTTTTATTAATGGATAACAATTCATATTGATATTTTTCAATATTATTTACATTTCCATTTTCTTTAACACATATTTCTTGACATAAATTATTTAATTGTAATTTTAATTTCGTTAATGATTGGTCAATAATATCTGCTTTATTTAAATGAATATATTTTTCAATATCATTTTTATAAACAATTCCTGTATTTGTTTCATTTTCAATAATTATATTTAAGTTATCATCATTTTGTAATATAAATCTTAATAATTCACTATATTTTGTATTACATGTATTAATTAGAAATAATTTATTTTCATATGATATTTGTGATAAATCCCAATCTTTATCAAAACTATTTGGATATTTCATATTTATTATATTATAATTATTAAATTGCTGATTGACTGTAATATTATTTATTGTTTGATTTATATTTTTATCATCATCACAATATTGAATATATTCAGTATCATTAGTAATATTACTATTAGAATCACTATAATTATGTATTCCCGAATGATTCGTATTATTTCCATGATTTCCATTATTTAAATTATTATAACTATTTTTTTTATTTATAGTTATTTGATTATTTTTTCTATTTTTATTTTCATAATATTCTTTTGGATAAACAGGTATAGAACCATCTTCATGTTTTATAATATGTTTTTTTAAATTTCCTTTTGTTGAAAATTGTTTATAACAATATTTACATTCATTTAACAATTCATTATCAAAAGAATTTTCTTTTATACTTGTTAAAGATAATTTATATAATTCATCATCACTATATTTATATGATTGTATATTTTTTATACATTTAATTTTTCGATCTAAATGTCGAATCATACCCGTCTTTTGTTTGGATATAAAATTACATCTATAACATTGATAGTAAGACATATATTAATATATTAAATTATTTTTATATTCTGTTTAAATCTACTATTTTTTAAAAATAACTTACCTGAAAAATCAAATTATTTATATTTTTTAAAAAATTATTTACTTATTCAATTTATATATTTAATTTAACTATTTATATATTTATTTTATATATTCAATTTATTTATTCAATTTATATATTCAATTTATTTATTCAATTTATATATTCAATTTATATATTTATAAATTTAATTTAACTATTTATATATTTATTTTATATATTTATTTATTTAATTTAACAACAGGTTTCATTGTAAATCCTTGTTTTCCATCCGCAGTTTTAGCTTTTTTTAATTCTTCAGCATTATATTTATGAAAATGACCATTGTAAGGACCATATATTTTACATTTTGATCCTCTTGTAAATTCTTCAATACTAAATTTAACTTTACCCATATTTAATTTTTTCATTTTTTTAAGACCTTTTTCATGAGAAATAGAAGTTAATAATTTTTTAGCAGCATCACTAGGAGAACCTTTATTGGTTATACTTACTACTCCAATATTTACTTTTTTTCCATCTAGCTCCACTACTCTAAAGTGTCTTTCTGATTGAACACCTCCATTTAAGTCCATTATATATATATTTAATATATTTTTTTAAATATATTAAATAAAAAATTTTAAAAAATAAAATAATTATTTTTATTTTTATTAATAATAAGCAATAATATTTATAAAAAAATATTAATTACCATACGATTTTGTTCGAATTACATTTCTAGCTTTGTCTTCAATACTTAATTTTTCTTCATATTCTTTAATTATTTTTAATAAATATTCATCATCTATTTCAGGTAATATTGCTTCACTATACATCGTTTTACTTCCAAAAGTAACATCTATTTTAAATGTTTCAGGATAATATTGTGTAGCACCTACTTTAGTATCTATCATAATTGGATGTAAAACTTCAGGTAACATATGTTTATATTGTGCTGGCAATATAAATAATAATTGCTGAAATGGTGTAAATGGACTACCTAATTCAAATTCATTTGCCTTTTCAATAATACTTAAACTTTTCTCTTCTAAATATGAATAAACATCTCCTAATAATGGAGATACTCTAAATTTATAATGCCATGACCATGATGGACATCCTACAAAATAATAATTTAAAGTAAAATATAAACTTTCCAAATAATTTTCAATTAATAAATCCAATCTTTCTTTTTCATGATTCCCCAAATAATAATTATAAAAATCAATTCTCCATTTACTATAAGTATCATCATAATTAATGATTCTAAAATCTTTCGAATATTTTTCAAATAATGGATGATGAGTACTTGCGACATGCATATGTGTATATCTTGTTACAATTTTATCATATTCACTTAATTTTAATTCACTTTCAACAGTTCTTTCATCCATATATCCACTTAAATATTTATTGATTTCAGATTGTACATCTTTCTTCATCCATTCATCTTCTTTTTCATATCCTTTTTTAAATATTTCTTTCAAAAATTCAATGTTTATTTTTGGTTTTTCATTTTTACTTATATCATATAAGACTAAATAATCATCAAAAGTATCTTTTATTTCTTGATAAATAGATATTATCTTCATTAATGAACCTTTTCTTATTTTCAAAAAAGGTAATGAAATAACAAAATCATTTCCTGCCAAAAATGTTAAAAATATATAATCATTTAACAATCGAACTTTATCTTTTTTCTTAATTAATATTCCTTCTTTTTCCTTAAATCCATCTTTTCTTATAATATCACTATAAAATCCATTTTTTAAATTATTTATATTTAATTCTAAATATGTATAACCTTCATATATTTCATCTAATTTAACATCTCTTTCTGCCTTAATTTCTCGAATAATATATATATTTGATTTATGAGTACATATTGCCAATTCAATTAAATCAGCATCTCTTCCATACAAATATATTTTGTCATTTTTTTTTGATTCCATAGTTCTCATGTTTCGTAAAATATCTAAAAATTTATGCTCACCTTCTCCAGGACTATTTCCATTATTAAATATTATCTTCATTTGAGAATTATGTTTTACAAACGTTTTATCTTTCATTGCACTAATAATTCTATTACTTAATTTTTCCATAAATTTAGTTCCTGGTGAAATATTTGCACTTCCATCCCATCCTTCATTTTCATTACTTATTTTAAATTTTTTCTTTAATTCAATCATAAATTGTTTGTCTAATGTTGCTTTAAATCTTCTTGACCTTTGTTGAACCATTTTAGCTCTTGGTGCTGGACCATCTAAAGCAATATATGTCATTTTTTTAGGCTTTAATACATTACAAATGATATGTTGTGTAATTCGAATAACTTCTTCTAATATTAATTCTTCAATCTTGTCTTTATCGTAATTTTTTCCTTCTAAATCTTTTTTTATTGATTCATATGCATTATATACTATACCGTTATAATCCATAAATAAATAATCGCAATCTGTTTTACCGTCTTTTACTCCATTAGCAATGTTTTTATAAAATTTATTATGAATGATTTTTTTGAATAATGTAGGAACTCCCATTTTATTTATTAATGATATATTATTTATTTAGTTAATAATTCTTATATCAATTTTTTTTAAGTTTTTAATCATTTTTAATATATTTATTATAATTTAGTAGTTTAAAAATGAAATAAAATAAGTAATTCAATAATAGCTATATGGATTCAAATAATATTGAACCAATAATTATTGAAAATTTTAATCCAAAAAATTATTTTAATATAGAAGATATAAAAAAAATTAAAAATAATCAAAAATTAAAAATAACAAATATAGGAAGATATAGTATAACAAAACCATTACATGCAAATTGGATAAAATCCATAATTATTAATTTTTTTAAAAATAAAAATATAAACACAAAAATACTAAATATAATTGATTCAACTGCTTGTATTGGAGGAGATAGTTTAAGTTTTTCTAAATATTTTCAAGAAGTATTATCTATAGAAAAAGATAAAACTCATTTTCAAATTTTAGAAAATAATATAAAAATTTGTGAAGTAGAAAATATTAAAACATTACATCATGATTTTATTTCTTATATAAAAAAACAAAAACTTTATAAATCTTATCAAATATTATTTATAGATCCTCCATGGGGTGGTCCAGAATATAAAAATTCTGAAAAACTTGATTTATTTCTACATGATACTAATAATATAAAAATAAATATTAAAACACTTATTAATTCTTATATTGATAAATTTAAGTATATAATTTTGAAATGTCCTATTAATTTTAATCTAATTCAAACTGATTATAATTACAAAAATATTCATTCTTATGTAACAAATGATAATAAACTTCAATTAATAATTTTTGAAAAATAATGATACACATATACACATTATTTATTAAAAATAATAATTTTTGAAAAATAATGATACACATATACACATTATTTATTAAAAATAATAATTTTTGAAAAATAATGATACACATATACACATTATTTATTAAAAATAATAATTTTTGGAAAAATAACTTAAAAATAAACTATTAAAACATAATAAGAATTGAAATGATTTTAAATGAAAATAGTGAAAAATATATTCAACCAGATGACATAAATATAAAATTAAAAGATCATCAGCTTGCTATGTTAAATAAATCATTAATAATTGAAGAAAATTACGAATATGCTATTATGAGAGATAAACCTGGTTCTGGAAAAACATATGTTGTTTTAAGCATGATTCTTGAAATGAAAAAAAAAGATGTAATAAACAAAAAAAGAACAAAAACAAATGTTATTGTTGTTCCACAAAATATTTATTTTCAATGGACTTATAGCATGGATAGATTAACTGATGGATTAACTTATTTAAAATTTGTAGAATATGAACATTTATTAAATTTATATAATGGAACCCAAGATTTATATAATAAAGATATTATTTTAGTATGTTCATCTTTTTATAATTCATTAGCAAGTACAATGAACAGTTTAGAAATAAATGTAGATAGATTATTTATTGATGAAATAGACAATGTCGGAAATTTAATTAATCAAAGTTTCAATACTAAATTTATTATGTTTATTTCTGCTTCTTTTAGCCTGCAAAATAATAATGGCTATTATAGTCAAAAATTACAAGAACAAAATGAAGACGAAATAACAATTTTATGTGATGAAGATTTTATTGATAAACAAATTCATTTAGAAGACCCATTAAACATTAAAGTTTTATGTAAAAATTTATATGTTGATAAAATTTTAGTTAATATTGTATCAAATGACGAGTTAAGAAATATAAATGCATGTTATTATAAATTAGATGATAAAAATTTTAATAATGTAATTGCTATTGATGAAAAGAATTTAATTAAATTAATTTTTAATGAAAATAAATCAGTTATTAGTTCTTATAAAAGCAATATTGATGATTGTGAAAATAACATAACTTATTATGAAGAAAAACTATCAAAAAAAGAAGAAAATATTCAACAATTTAATTCTGAAATTAAAAATATTATAAAAATTTTTAGTTTCAAAAAAACAAGTTTAAAAATAACGGAAAATGTACTTGAAACATTTCATTTTTATTTAAATCCAGTCATAGAAAAAGAATATCAGGACTACTATGATGTAATTGTAAGTGCGCGAAAAACAAATATGAAAGAATTTAAAATTTACATGCATAATTTAAATGAAGCCATTTATAATTTATATACGATTGATTTACAGGATACTTTACAAGATACTTCGCAAGATTCAAGTATTAATGAAAAAAACATTGATACTTTAAGTAATGTATTTAAAATTATATATGGTGTTATTAAAAATAAACCTAAAGAAATTAATAAATTAATGGATGATATTAAAAAAATAAGTGAAACGAAAAAAATAAATCAAGAAATAATTGATTTTATAGATATTTACAATGATTTTGAAGATTATTCTACAAAGTTATATCAATTATTAATCGATTTAGAAGTTTCATTAAAATCAGAGCAATTAGTTCAAAAACTAAAAGAACAATTTACAAAATTAAATGAAGAATTAAATATTTATTTATTAAAGAAAGAAACATTAATTGATAAGTTAAAGAAAAATGATGTTTGTCCTGTTTGTTATGAAATATTTAATAAAGATGATTCTTATTATATGTCAAAATGTTGTAATAATAATATTTGTGTAAAATGTACTGAAGAATGGTTTATAAAAATGCAGAAATCAACATGTATATATTGTAATACGGAAAATACTTGTATAGAAGATTATTATAAACATATTATTAATGAAAAAAATGAAAATAATCAAGAAAATAAATATATAGAGTCAAATAATACAGATTTAGAAGATAAACAACAAAATCAAAATGAAATATATGAAAAATCAGAAAAAGAAATAGCAAATTATAAAATATTTGAAAAAAGTAAAATTGATTATTTAAGTGATTTTATTCAAAATTTAAAACACAATGATTATAAAGTAATTTTATTTTGTGATTTTAATACTATTTTTCAAAAATTAGAAAAAATATGTAAAACCAACGAAATTGAATTTGAAGATTTAGAAAAAGGGAATATGAATGAAATAGAAAAAACTGTTTGTAATTATAAATATGGTAATTCTAAAATATTATTTGCTAATTCATCTTTATTTTCATGTGGAATGAATTTTGAAAATTCTTCACATATTATATTTGTTCATAAAATGGATGAAAAAATAATTGACCAAACTATAGGAAGGGCACAAAGATTAGGAAGACAAAATAGATTAAACATTATTTATTTAGAATATGAAAATGAAATTATTGAAACTATACAATATAAAGCAGATTTTATTGAGAAAAAAATAGAAAATAATATTGATGTTCAAAATTATGATATAAATAACAATTCATTTCAAAATATAAATGAAATACATGAAATACATGAAATACATGAAATACATGAAATACATGAAATACATGAAATACATGAAATACATGAAATACATGATACAACTCAAGAAAATGAAATAAATAATGAAGAATTAGAATTACCAACTTATAATGAAGTTATTGATGTTAATTTAGATGAACTAATACAATCTTTAGTTTAATATAAATAAAAATAAAAAAAAATAAAAATAAAATAAATAAATTATATAAATATATGAATTTCAATTATTTTTTTAAACATCCAAAACAAGTATGTATGACTTATTTTGAACATTTTAAATTGTCTATGAATTTTAGTAAGTTATTTGCTATTGGTGCGTTTAAAGCATTTATTCATGCAATTTTACCTGATGTTTATATTACTTCTACAACAGATATTGTTGAAGAAATAAAAGTACAACTTGCTAATGCAGGATGTCATAAAAGATCAATTTAATATAAAAATATTTATGCCAATTTAACAACAGGTTTCATAGTAAATTTAACTTTACCATCAGCAGTCATAGCCTTTTTTAATTCTTCTCCGGTATATTTATGAAAATGTCCGACATAAGGTCCATAAACTTTCTTAGATGAACCTTGAGTATATTCTTGAATGCAAAATTTTACTTTTCCCATAGATGGTTTTTTATTTTTCTTAAGTCCTTTGTGATGAGCAATAGAAGTTAATAACTTTCGCGCTGCATTACCAGGACTGGCTTTAGAACTAATAGAAACTCCACCAATATCTACTTTTTTTCCTTCTAATTGAACTACACGAAAATGTCTTTCAGTCATAATACTATTTAGTTAGATTTAATTTTCAATAAACTCAACATTTTTAATGATTTTTTTTAAATAGTTATCTTTATTTAATATATTTTTTAATTTTTTAACAAATTGCTCTAATAATTTTACATTTTTTTCACTACATTGAAATTCAAATAATTGAATTGGAATTTTTATATTTTTTATTTTTTTCATTTTAATAGTTTCAATAATTTTTTTACTATTTACATTCACTTCTTTTTCCAAATCATTCATATAATTCATTAATTTCGATGTATTTTTAAATTCAATATTTATAGTATATTTTTTATTTTTTTTACTAAAACTACATGGATTAATATTTTTATTACAATTATTCATAAATATTTTATAACCATTCATAACTTTGGAAATAAAAACAAAATATTTAGTAAATGAATAATAAAAATGTTTATAATGTATTTGTAGAAAATTTACTATTTTTTCATTAAATTTAATTTTTATGCTTTTTAATATACCTTTTTCTAATAAAATGAATTGAATATATAATTTTAATCCAATTTTTTTAATTTTTGACTCAGCATCCATATATTGTAGAAGTATAATTTTTATTATTTTCGTCATTTAATTCATAATTAACACAAAAATCATTAAAATCAATCATATTTTTTTTAGAACCAAAATATAATGGTGTAGTTTCATGAATATTATTTATTTTTTTTTTGTTAATATCAATCATTCCATCATTCATAAAACCACCCGTTTTTTCAATAAGTTTAGCCAATGGCTTTGCTTCATATAACAAACGCAATTTACTTTTATTTTTATACACATCACATGGATACATAAAGATTCCTCCATTCATTAATATATTATGAAAATCTCCTACTAAACAACCACAATATCTACTACTAAACTCTTCATTTTTTAATTTTTCTAAATATAATTTATGCTTAAAACTAAAATTATTTATTTTTCCTTCATTTATTGAATATAAAGGATTAAATTCAGGTGTTTTAAAATTATTTCGATATAAAATAAAATCTTTCAAATACTCGTCATAAATAAAATGATATATATCATGTTCAAAATAAAATACTAAATGAACTGATGAAGAATACAATATATATCCCCCTAAAACCATGTTATTCATTTTATTAATAGAATCAAGTGATTTTTCAAAATTTATATTGTCTTGATATAAACCAAAAATAGTTCCAATACTCATACTTGAATCTATATTAGCTGAACCATCTAATGGGTCATAAACAAAAATTAATTTTTTTCCGCTTCTTAATTGAATAATTTTTTCATCCATTTCTTCTTCTGAGCATAATGAATTTACTTTTTGATTTGATGTTATTGCATTTTTAATAATACTATTTGAAATTAAGTCTAATTTTTTCTGTTTTTCTTGATGAACATTTAATTGTTGTTCAGGTAATTGAATGGTTTCTAAAAAAGATAAACTTATTATTTTATTAATTTGGATTGCACTATCTTTAATATTATTTAATATTTCAACAACATCACTATTACCATTATACGAAGTTTCTAATGATTTTTTTTTAATAAAATTTTTAAAACTTATTTGAGTTTTTTGACTTTTTATTTTAGTACATTCAACTTTATCAATATTAAAATTAAAATTTAAAAATAAAAAATAAAATGAAAATAATAAAAAATAATTCATGAACAACATAATTTATATTTACTATTATTTACTTAAATTCATTTCCATTTATTTACATTTATTTATAAAGTGTAATTAATGAAATGATTTAAAAACATTTTAATAAAAATATAAATATAAATAATGAACGATTTATTAAAAGATTGTCCAATATATGTTATTAACTTAGTTGAGCGTAATGATAAAAAAAAATACATACAAAATCTATTTGATGATTTAGATATTAATTTAAATTTTGAATTTTATCGACCTAAAAAAAATACTAATCCAAAAAGGGGATGTTTAGAATCACATTTGCATTTAATTAAAGAAGCCATTAAAAATAAAAAAGAAAAAATATTGATATTTGAAGACGATGTTAAATTTATTCGTTCTTTAAAAGATTTAAAACAACCACCAAAAGATTGGAATATGCTTTATTTAGGAGGAACCGTTCATAGAGTTATAGATAAAAATCATAAAGATTATTCAAGAGTTCAAGCATGGACAACTCATGCATATTTTATTAATTTAACAAATAAGAAATTTGTAGATGATTTATTGAAATTAGAGAATTATGAACAAGAAGTTGATAGATATTATTTAGAAAAATTACATCCAAATTACAAATGTTATATGACTAATCCAATGATTGCTATTCAAAAAGAAGATTATTCAGATATTGAAGGTCAAGAAGTGAATTATAGTTTTATGGAATATACATTAAATGGACTGCGACTACCTGAAAATACAATTGATGAACAAGGAAATTATATTTTAAAATTAGACCCTATAAAAAAACAAGACCTTCCAAAAGTATCTATTATTACTCCAACATATAATAGAAGAAAATTATTTTCGATGGCATTAAATAATTATGATAATTTTAATTATCCTAAAAATAAAATTGAGTGGATAATTGTAGATGATAGTTATTACGATTCAGACAGTGTTGAAGATTTAGTAAGTCATATGAAAAATGTAAAATATATAAGATTTAGAAATAAAGATGAACCAATGACTGTAGCATCAAAAAGAAATATTGGAGTAAGTAATGCGTCAAATCATTATATAATACATATGGATGATGATGATTATTATCCTCCCGAAAGTATAATTGCAAGAGTTAAAATATTAATGAAATATGAAAATGAAGGAATTGAATGTGTTGGTTCAACATTAATCGGCACTTATAATTTAATGAATAATACAAGTTCAATGAGTAGTGATGGTCCAATATCTTTATCAGAAGCATCTATGGCATATACAAAGAAATTCTGGGAAAAACGTGGATTTGATGATTTATGTACTGTTGGAGAACATAAGTATTTCACAGAAAATAGATTTGAAAATATCATTGATATTCCATATAGTTTTATATTGATTGCTATTAATCATAAAACAAATATAACCAATGAATTAAGAAAGAATGATAGTTTATTAAAATATTCAGATAAAAATGAAAATAATGGGGCAATTGCTAATTTTTTTGATACATGGGATTTAGATACTCAAATGTTTATTATGGACTTAAAGAATTTTTTAAATAAATAAAATAAAAAATACTTAAATATAAATTATTATTGATATATGATAATAATTTAGATTTAGATTTAGATTTAGATTTAGATTTAAATTAAATAGTAAAAATCATTAAATAGTAATTAAAAATGTATGAAGATGATTTAATATTAGTATTAAGAGAATTAAAGATTGATTTTAAGTATAATAATTTATTTCAAATAGATAATTATGAAGATAAAGTTACTAGTCCCTATTTATCTAGTTTTAATATACCAATAAAAGAATATTATGAAGATTTTTTTTTAGAAATGGTATTTTTAAATTTATATATATATGTGAAAAATATAGATTATGAAAATAAGACTATATTATTTGAAAACAATGATAGCTATAAAATAAAAATATATACAAAAAATCCAAATATATATGATATAAAATTAATAAATGTAAAAGAAAAATTAAGTTATTATGAAGAAAGTATATATTCAATTGATGCATTAATAATAAGAGAATTTCATAAAATGGTTACTTTTCTTAATTTTTTAGGTTCATATCAATATAAAAATTAATAAAAATTAATAAAAATTAAATTATTTATATAAAATTTTATTATTAGGACCTTCATTAACAATTGGTTGCTTACAAGCAGTAAAATGCATAACAGGACCAACAACATTTTCTTGAGTATCTTTTTGAAGCCAAATTCCTCTATTTAGATTTTGAAAATGTAAATTATTCATAATAGTAGATTCAGTAGCAGGACCACTTTGTATAACAATACCATTTGCTGATACAGGTGTAATATGTTGAGGAATTAAACTTATGTAATTATCATGTATATTTCCTTTAATATGATAAGCACCCCAAAATTCTGCTGGTAAATCATTTACTAAAGTAATAGCATTAAATATTTTTTCAGCAGTATGAGTATAATTTTGTCCGTAAATATGATTATTTCCAATATTGAATTGAATAACATTTGTTAAATGAATACAATATCTAGAAGCATTAATATGACAACCAAAAATACTTAGCCAAGGTTCAGCGTGAATATTTCTATTCTTTTTAGGCCAATTACTATTATATACAATACCATCTCTAACGGCTAACATAGCCATATCTCTAATATTGACACCTTCTACATTTCCGCCAAAATACATGGCAGTTTTCCAAAACATAAAAAAGCAATCACTTAAATAAATTTCACAAGGATTTTTATCACCTAAAAATAATAATCCAAAAACACTTTGAATATCATCCCATGATTGTAATTTATCTTGGTCACCTACAAATTTACATTGAGTTAATCTAACAATTCTTGCATTATATAATTTTAAAGCATTATGAATTTTAATGGAAACATGAGCACCTAAAACTTCAACATTTCTCATATTAACATCAGATATTGCTGCCCCGTCAATAAAACTTAAACTAATTACACTTCTATTATGATCTTCAGCAACAAAAATTCTTAAATCATTCATACTAAATTGATTGGCGTCTTCATTTGATCCAACGAATTTACTATCATGGATAAAAGAAGCGTTATTATATACATAAATTTGAGATATTTCTACTCCATCACCTTGATAATTAATACCTTTTTTTGAAATAATACTTTTCGTAATTTTATATCTTCCTTTAGGAATATATAATCTTCCATCACCCCAAATACTTCCAAATGAATTAGCATTAAACGCATCTACTGCTTTTTGAAAAGCTTCAGAATCATCATGATTGCCATCTCCTAACGCACCAAAATCTTTTACACTAACAATATCAGATAATTTTGATTGAACAGTTCTATTAACCGCGCCTGGAGCTCCTGAATTATAAATAATATCTTTTGAATTTATCATTATAATATAAATAATATATTAAATTGAATGTCGAAAAAAAAATATAAATTAAATAATTTATATAAAATTTTTCGATATATAATATTTAGGATCACATTCTAAACGTAAATGAAAATATGGAATTCCTAATCCATGAGTACTGACATATAACTTAGTATGTTCACTATTCATATTTTTCAAACTTTTTTTAATTTCTAAAGATACTTTTTTCCAAAAAGATTTTTGCTGAATAATACTTGCTTCATCAATAAAATTTTTAATAGTTGAAAAGTTTTTACCTTTTCTTGGTTTAGGTACAATTAATTTACAAGTTTTAGACAAATTATAAAAAACAACAACATTTTTATTTTTTGATTTATCAAAATAGGATTTAAAAGTATTTAAATCTTGTTTCATATTATTTAATTTCTTTGATGTAATAAATTTTTCTTTATATTCATTATTCATATTTTTGTTAATAAAAGAAGTTTCATAAAAAAAATTATTTTTAATATTTGAAGGATAATTTAAAATTTGACCATTTTTCCATTCATTTATTTTAATAGACCATTTCATAATATTTAATTAGATTTTATTTATTTATTTATAATCAGAATCACAATTAACCATACCTTTATTAAATTCACTAGGAAAACAATTTATTTGTAAATCTAATGGGTCATCTTTAGGATCATTAAAATAAATTTCTGTATCATTAGATGGATTAGTAACAATTCCACTATTATCCATATATCCGTCAGGAATAGTTTTATTTAATTGAATAAATTTATCAGAACAAATGTAATCATTTTTAATATTTCCATTTGTTAATTTCCAACTTTGATTTAAAAATCCATTATCTTTATTTGTTATATCTGATTTCCAAATACCATCATATAATAATTCGTTTTGAAAAGCACATAAACAACCATCTTTTAATTCATTATTTGGCTCATTTTTATATATTTGTAACTTACCAACATGGTCATTATATTGAATAGGTCCTAAAGGAATATTTGTTCCTGTTTGAGTATTTAATGTATTTTTTAAAGGACTATCTAATTTTTTACATTCATCTAAATTAGGAATTTCATTTATTTTATGAAAATTTTGAAAAGTTTCTTTATTAATAAATGAATCAACAGTTGATTTTAATGCAATATTAATACCATAAATAGATAATACTACAACTAATGTTAAAATAACTAAAGTGATAATTAATGAAATCATATATTAATAAATATGATTTTTATTTTCAAAAAAATTTAAACTATTAAACTTTTTTATATAATTAATATATATATGGACCAAATATATTTTTGGATAATAATATTATTTATAATTATTTTATTTTTAGATTATTGTGAGAAAAATATTAAAAATAAATCTAAAGAAACATTTAATAATAAATCTAAAGAAACATTTAATAATCAAGAACCTATTTCTAATTTAACAACTCCACCTTATTTTCAAGAAAATAAATTGTATATAAGTGCTCCAACAAGTACTTTAAGTGCAGTTAATTTAAATAATAAAAATTTAAATTTTAAAAATTTTACAACAGATGCAGTCACTCCACCATTTTTAAAATGTCCATCTTGCGATTTATATTATGGTTGTACTGATTTTCCTTATGATGTAGATGACCAATATCAAAATGTTTGTCATAAATGCGAAAATAAATTATGTAATAATTCTAAAAATATGCCTGTTTATGCGAAAGCCGTAGGAAAACCAAGAGTATGCAGAAATTTAAAATAAAAACAGCAAACAGCAAACAGCAAACAGCAAACAGCAAATTATAATTTAAATATAATATTATTATTAAATTTATTTTTAATATATTTATCATCTAATTGAAAGCTTGATTGTATGGTTTTATTAAAAATTGTTACTTCAACATTATTATCTATACTTGCTTCGTTATTTAAACAATAATAATTATTAGGTAATTTTTCAATAGTATATTTTTCAGATTGACTTAATATATAAAATATATAATCATCATATTCAATAATATTATTATAATAATCATTTGTTAAACATAAATTTTTTTCAGTAACAATAGGTTCATCTATAAATATTTCAAAATCATTTAAATATTTTCTAAAATCTAATTTATTTTTATTTTTTAAATCTTCTATTAATAATTCTTCATTCAAAAAATGAATAGTGCAAAAAATGATACTTATAAAATTATTATTAATATAACATATCTTAGAGTCTTTATTTATTGAATCAATATTTATATTTTTTAAATTTTCATTGATAAAAATCCCTCCATTTTTATTTAAATAAAATAATAGTTTTATTATGAGTATTATATTTGGATTAATAATAAAGTTCATAATTTCATTTAAATGGTTATATTGCTCATTAAAAAAATGATTGATTAATTCAAAATCATTCATAAATGTATAAAAATTATTTTTATATAAAAAATATCTTAAATCGTAAAAATCATTTTTATTATGTACTTCAAATGATTTAGAAATAAAAACTTGATTAGGTATATTGTTTCTAATTAACTCTTCTTTTTCATATAAATCAATATCTGTATAAAATTCAATTTCTTTGATATTTATATTTGAAGAACCTATTGATAATTCTTCAAAATCATTTTCTTCCAAATTATATAATTTTATTTTTATATCTTCTTTCCAACCATTATTTTTACTGTTTTTCATTTCCTTACTAGATTCTTTACTAGATTCTTTACTAGATTCTTTACTAGATTCTTTACAATCTTTAATTTCCTTATTGTCTTTATTGTCTTTACTGTAAATTTTTACATACAATAAATTTTTATCTAAATAAGATATTTCAAAATTATATAAAGATGAATGTTCTTCTATATTTATAAATTCAAATTTATTTTTTAAAAATTTTTTCATTATATTCATTTCTAAATGAATATCCATTAATAAAAAAAGAATTAAAAATTATAATAATTTACGAATAATAATTTATAATATTTTAAGAAATAACATCTTTTATACAGAAAATACAAATTCAGAATCATTATTTTTATAAATCATAATATCTTTATTAACATTTAATTGTATATCATAAATATTTAGATTAAATTCAAAATCCCAACTATTATTATTATTATTTTTTAATACATAAATATTATCTTTTAAATGAAAAATTAAAAATATTTGATTATTTAAATTATTAGAAAATCGAAATATATAATGATTTATATAAATAGAATAAAAATAATAATAATCTTTTTTAAAATAATTGACTCTAAAATCTTCATAATCTTTTTTATAATAATCTTTATAATCACAGTCAAATGCTAAATTATTTTCATAATAAACTAAGCTTCTTTTTTTATTTAATTTAAAATGATTTGACTTAAAATGCTTATAATATAATTTATTTCCTGTTGGTTCGTGTATGTCACTAAAATGATTTTTTAAATATATATTATTCATTAAATCTTTTATCATATTAAACATGATTATACTTGCTTTTTCAAATATCATAACTCCATTATATAAAGAACTTTCAGCATCATCTTTGCATATAACAAATTTATCATCACTATTAATAATAGTATCTAATTCTAATGTACATGAAATTTTAGAATCAATATAAATTCCTCCATTTACATATAAATAACAATATCTAAAAAAATCGGCTCTTAAAGCCCCACATTTTAATAAATCATAAGCTTTTAAAACATCAGATAATTCATTTTCCATTTTTTCACTATGTGGTAATATATTTTCAGTAAAATTTTGTTTTATAAAATTTCGTGCATCAATATCATCAAAAAAAATATAATCATAATCTGGATTTTTTTCTAATAAACTTAAAATGCTATTTGAGTGATGACTATTTTTAATCATGACTTTGTTTGTTTGAATTATTATTTTAGGAATAAAATATAATTCTTTATTTACTTTTTGTTCTATTTCAAAATTTGTATATAATTCCATTATCTTAAAATTTTCATAACAACTTCCAATAGATATTATTGATTGATTGTCAAATTTAATTTTTAAATCATAATTCCAACCTCCATCATTTACATTTCGAATAACTATTTCAATTTTATTTTTATCAATATAATAAATAACGCAATGAAAATTATCGTTATTTTTTTTAATTAATTCATAAGTATTATTTATTAAAATTTTATTTCTTTTTGGAATATATTTTTCAAAACTTTCAATCATTATTTTTTTTTATTATATTAATTTTAAATATTAAACAAAATTATCTAATTAATTAATTTTAAAATTTTATATTTTTCATTTATTAAATTTATAGTAACATTTACATTTTTTTTATTAAGTTCAATTTCTATTTCTTCATTTATTTGGGATTTATTAGTATTGTTATTTTCATTTAAAATAATTAAATAATAACTTTCTTCTATTTTATTAATATTAAATTTTAAATTTTTATATAAATCTTGATTAATTGATTTATTATTTATTTTATAATCAATATTATTAACATATTTATATTCAAACATATAATTTTGAGTAAATACATTTGATATATTAAATTTATTAGTTTCACTTTTAATATTTATAATAATGAATTCAAAATCACTAATATTATTTTTACAATCAATTAAAACATTATTATTTATAAAATAAAATTTATAATCTTCATAATTAAAAGTTTTGCTATAATTAGGATTTATAATAAATGAATAACCATTATTTATAAATACTTTATTAAATAATAAATGTTTATTCCATAATTTTGAATAATGATTAGGATTATGTATATTAAAATGATTGTAATTTTTGTATAAAATTAATTCATTTTTAAAATTAACTACTAAATTTTTATAATTTTGATAATTTCCTAATATATCATGTTTCATGAAAACATGATGATTATAATTTAATCTCATAACATTAAAAATTTCACATAATAAATTTGGACCAGTTAATGATAATATATTATCTAATTTACTGTATTGCCTATTTGTAAAAGGATTATATATTTTTTGAAAATTATCTATTTTATAAATAATAGCATCTAATAATTTCATAAATATTTCATGTTTTGGAACACTCATCATAACAGCATTATAATAACCTAATTTATGATGATCTTGACATAATAATAATTCGTCATTTTCTTGTATAATATTATTTAAACTTACTAATAAAATACTTTTGTTATCAAAATAAAAACCACCATTTATATACAAATAACAATATCTAAAAAAATCAGCTTTAAATGCTCCAGGATATAATATATCATAATATTTTACATATTTATCAGTAAAGTGTTCTTTTATAAATTCCCTTGATTCTATATCATCAAAAAATTGATAAGCATAATCAGGATTAAATTCTATAAATGATTGAATAGAGTTATAAGCTAAGTCATTTTCAAAATAATGACTTCTATTTGTTTGAAAAATAATTTTAGGTATTTTTAATTGTTTTGATTCTTTTTTTTCAAAAATGATAGTATTTAAATACATATTTATTTTTTTGTAATTTTTAGTAGAACTTCCTAAGCATATAGATTCACTTGTTTTATGTAATTTATCAAAAATTGTAATATTTACATTATAATTCCATCCATTTAATTCATTTATTTTTCTTAATACTATACAAATTTTATGTATTTCTATAAAATATATATTTATTATAAAATCATCTTTATATTTTTTATTTAATTCATATTGATTATTAATTTGAATATAATTTCTTGGATCTAAATTAGAAACAAATTTCATATTTATGAATCTTATTTTTTAATCACTATTTAATCAAATTTGAAGAATATTGTTTTCTACACATTTGATTGCAAAAAGTTTTATCATCAAATAAAAACATAGTATTATATATATATTTTTTACATACATAACATAACTGATAATTGTATTTATTGGATTCATTGTATTCATTGGATTTATTGGAATTATTTGAATTCATTAATATATTTATATTATTATTTTCTTCATTTTTATCATAATCGTTTTTTTCTAAGTAATTTGTATTATTAAATGTTAATTTATTAGTAAATATTGCTGAAAAACATAAATAAGAAAAAAAAACACAACATTTACAAAAATCAGAAATATTTTTTTTACATTTATAAAAAATAGTAAATAACATAATTATATATAATTAAGTAAAATTATTTAAGACAATTTAATTTTATTTAATTTTATTTAATTTATTGAATTTATTTAAAAATAATAAAAATTTTAATTGAATAATTAGAATGATGAATTTAAATAAAATTCATTTAAAATTTGAACATCCACTTTTACATAATATAAAACAAATTTATTTAAGACCAAATAATAAAGTTGAATATACAAATTTATCTTATTTAACTTATTATACTGAAATTTATAATTCAAAATTAACTATTTCTTTTAGTGCACTATTTAAAGATAGTTATTTAGTTATTTTAATTGATACAATTGACAAAGAATTAAATAATTCTGTTTCTCATAAAAATATAATTTTTATAAAAGCTGATTGGTCATTAATTAAAATAAATAATGAATTATTTTTACATGAATTAAACATCATCAATAAAAAAAAATATAAATATTTTTATTTACCTTTAAGAAAATATTTTGATGCAAATAATGATTTATCTATTGAAGATATATTATTAATTCATGATTGTGTTCATTATGATTTAATAATAACTAAAAAAGAAGAAAAAGAAATTAAAAAAGTAATTCCTCAACAAAATAATGAAATGAAAGATATTCATCAACAAAACTCAATGAATCAAACAATTTCAAATATTAAAAATAAAATTCATAATAAATTTCATGGTAAATTCAAGGATTTTGTTTCATTATTCAATGATGAATAATAAAATAAAAATAAAATAAATTAATTTGAATATTCGACTCCAGCCATTCCTTCGCTAATATTTAATATATTATAATTAACAGCAAATAATTGTATAATTGGATTTTCAATTTCAGAATTCAATTTTAAATCTAAAACAGAATTATCAATTCTACTAAAATTAATTGAACCTGATGGCTGATATTCCTCAGGATGCAATGAAAAACTATAAACATAAATAAAATTATTTGGTGTATTTGTATGTCTTTGATAAGGAACAACTGTTTTATAATATTTATTTTCTTTATATTCAGTTAAATCTTGTCCTTCAATGACAAATTTGGATTCAATCATTGGGTCGCTTCCAACCATTCTACCATTTTCATAGGCTTTTGTGCTAAAATTAAACCATTCATTACCACCATAAGGTCTCAATTTTAATAAATTACCATTTTGAATGACCCAAATCAATTCAGTTACTAAATGATTAAAACTGAAATCAATTTGTTGGTCTAAATAATTATTATCTAAAGAACGTGGTGAAACTTGAATTTGAGTAATTAAATATTGTAAATTATTTTTACTAAATATTTTTCTTTCATCTTCTTCTAAAAATATATAATCCACTTCTAAATTTCCTGAACTAATACTTATTTCTTCATTATTTGGACTTTCAGATATAAATGAACCATCACTTGATATAATTAATTCATTATAATTTCTTATTGTTAAATTAATTCGCACTTCTAATGATTGAATACTAATTAAAGGTAATGATAATCCTATATTTCTACAAAACCAGAATAATAATGGTACATATAACAATAATTCATCATTATTATTATAATTAACTGAATTATTCGATTTTCCAATCATACTATTAAATCCATCTCTTTTATTTAATGGAACTGTTAATTCACTCCATATTTCCATCCAAACACCATATTGTCTATCAATAACATTTCCTCCTATTTCTATATCAACAGTTTTTATTAAAGCATGACCAACAGAATTAACCCAATAATAATCGACTTTTTCATTATTATTTGTATAACTATAAGGAATAAGTGAAGGTAATTTAATTTTTAAAAAAATTTGATTGACTAAATCACCAATTCTATCTAAACTGCAATAAACTTTTTTACCAAAATTAAAATCACCAGTAAAATATTGAGGCATAGATAATATTGAAAAATTTGTATAACGTCTATAAACAGCTACAAAAAAAGTAATTTGTGGATTACCACTGACATATTCATTTTGAGCACCATAAGCAGCTAAGACTAATAATCCTCCCGTCATATTAACTAATTATTAATAATATTTTAAATAAACTATATTTTATATTTATTTTTATAATTATTATATAAAAAATCAAATACATAAAAATATAATTTATATAAAAAAAAAATTGATGCATTTTATTAGATTAAATACAAATCCAACAGTGGCTCAAGGAGAGTCTCTTAATATAATGGAATCAGACGTATGGCTGTGAAAGAACATTAGATATGCTTTCATCCACGTATTACATTTTGAATAGAGATGATGAATGATGATAAAGACTCATCACCTTTTGAGTGATTCATTAATAGGATATTTGTGATTACGATGTATGACGGAGAGTTACTGCCGAAAAATGTAGCTAAGATTAGGGAGTGATGTCCCTTTTTTTATAAAAAAATTGATACTAAATAAAAAAAATAAATACAAAATAAGTACAAACTACAGAGTACGAAATATGAATGATTTAGATATGTGTTTCCCTTGTAAAGGTGAACCTGCTGTACCTGCTGTACCATGTATTATTTGTATGGCAAATCCTGGGTACCCACATACACCAGGATGTAAGGCAATTATGTGTCTGTCTTGCTACAATATAGTAGTAACTACACAAAATGGAAATAGGTATTGTCCTATAATGTGTTGTGACCTACCTGCTAACATTAATTCCATAGGAAAGATTCCATCTTCTATCACAACAGATATTGATGGAAATCCTTTGAAATGCCCATACTGTAAGGTCATCTGCAAAAACCTCCAAACTTTGGAAAAACACAAGCGCATTAAATGTGAAAAAACATGCCAAATTTACATGAAAAAAAAATCCAAAAAATGCTTGGATTGTGGGGAACCGTTTGTAATGAATCACAAAAACGAATGTTCCGCAGTTATGCCTTGTCCTGATTGTGAAGAGACACCGCAATTGATTCCATTTGGTAATCCAGACAGTAAAAAATTTTATGATATGTATTATCGAAATTACAGTCGTCAATCGCATCACAAGATGTATTACTGTCCAACTATCTGCAAGATTTGTAACTCAGATGTTACAGGTGGTAAAGATGGATTAAAAAGACATTTGGATAAAGCATGTCCGCGGAAATGCAGGAAATGTGATGCTCAGTTTTCTGGAATTGAGGATTTGACATTTCATCAAAAACATAATTTGTGTCCTGGAAGCAAAAAAGAAGTTAGACCTCAAAAATCTGTATGGAGTTCAACTAAGAAAGTTGAAAAACTAAAAAGTGATCTCCAAATGACAGATAATGATGTTTAATTTATTTGTCAAATTTTTTATAAATAATCAAATATAAAGAGAAAAAAAGAAAAAAATATATAAGAAATTGTTTTAAATATAAAATAAGAAACATGTATTCACAAAATAATGTATATCATTCATTAACATTAGAAAGTAAAAAAGAAGTATATACTATTAAAAATAATGATTCACAGTATAATAGTGGTACATTAACATGTCAAGGAGGTGGATCATTTCATAAAGGATTAAGTATTGGTATGCAAGAAACTATGGTAAATGGATTATTGATTTATGATGATGAGAATTTTTTTGGATATAGTGAAAAAAATGGATTAATATTATTGTCCATGAATTATGATTTTAAAGAGCTAGAATTACCTGAGTTTGGTCAAATATTGGAAAAAAAGGAAAAAATATTAAATATTGATTTAAGTTTCAGGGATATTATTAATTATTATATTAATATACCTAATAATATTGTAAAATACAATATTGATTTAGTATTAAATATAAAATTTATGTATGATGATGAAAGTTTAATCAATCAATTAAATTTTTATATTATTAATAAAAATAATAAAAAAGTACAATTAAATATAATGAATAATCAATTATATGTACATGAAAATTCTAAATTAATAATAAATGAAAATAATAATTCTGTTATAAAATTAGAATTAAATTATATAAATGAAGAAAATATGATTATGGATGTACATAAATATATAGAAAATACAAAATAAAATTTTATTTATATATACATTTTTAAAATATAAGCATATACTATGGAACAGTTTCAAAATTTAAAAAAATGGTTAAAAATGGAAAATGATAGTTTAAGAATGTATAATAGACCTATTCGAGGTATATATAGTACAAAAGATATAAAAAATATTTAATAGAAAAAAGTAGAACACAAAATAAAACATTAGAAAAAAAATTAAAAAACTCTAATTCAGACATGGCAGGTCATTTATTTTTAGAATCTCAAAAGAAAAATTCATTTTATAAACCTTATTTGGATTCTATGCCAACTGATTTCAGTGATTATTTATTTTTTTACAAAAAAGATGATTTAGATTTATTAAAAAAAACATCTTTGTTTTCAAAATCAAATTATACTTTTAGTGAGCAATATAATGATATTAAACATGATGCTAAGATTGTTTATGATTATTTAAAAAATAAAAATAAAATACATATGTCATTTTGTAAATTTTTTCCAATATTTTTAAAATTTAGAATTTTAGTATGCAGTAGAATATTTGGTTACACTAAAAATAAATCAAGTGAATCTGGTTTAGTTCCGTATGCCGATTTATTCAATCATTCAAATGATTCTAATACAAAATGGTATTTTGATGATTCTAAAGATAGTTTTATATTAGAAGCAACTAAAGATATACCCAAAAAAAAAGAAATATTTGATTCATATGGAAACAAATCAAATGTTCAATTATTAAGATATTATTCATTTACATTACCTAAAAATGAAAAATCTACATTAGATATACAACATAAAAATGAAGACTATTCATTAGATCGTGCTAGTGTAATTGATGATAAATCATTAAAAAAGAAATTACAAGATAAAATGATTGTTATGAAAGATTTATTACAAAAAAAGAAAACTAAAAACAGAAATGTAATTAATATATATAATGATGAAATATTTATTTCAAAAAGTGTTTTGAAAAATTCTAAATAAATGTATTCTTTTCTTAATATATTATGTACATGTTTATAGATTTATTCATAATATAAAAATAAAAATTGAAACCTTTTAAAAAAATTTATTACAATTTATTACAATTTATTACAAATCACCCGCGAAAATAGTTGAAGATGTCAAGCATTGTATTGCCTGAAGAATTTTTGGGTCATATTATGTACGGGGAGTACAAAGAAATGCAGAATATTTTTCTAAAATCAACATTCACACAGGATCAGCTGATAGAAGCATTAAACATAGCAATTTTGTTTGAGAAAGACACAATAGCATTTGCGTTATTGACAAAAATCATTAATGTCAATAATGTTGCACCTGGTCAAGATAGTCCACTACAAATGGCAACGTCAATAGGCAATTATATGATGGTGGTGCTACTAGTTTCTCGTGGTGCAACCATTAATCTAAAAGGTAATACGTTGCAGCCCATCTGGAATGCTATATTAGCAGAAAACATCATGATTGTAGCGTATTTGCTATTAAATGGAGCAGAGATGAATGAAGGGGTTCAACATATGTTGGAAACAACGTTTCCTCAAAATTTCCACATCTTGAATCGTCTGTATTCGCGGATACAGTTTATCAAGAAGATTCCAGACAAATACGAGTTAGAAGTGGAAGGCTTAAAAAGCCTAATAACACTTGGAAACTTATCTGATAGTCTGGACATGTTCGACAGAGCCTATAATGACCTTAGAAAAAAACATTCAGGAATGAGGTTCTCGAAGTCTTCTTGGTTTAAGACAAGTACGGAATTACCGGAATTACCCAAATTTTGATGATTCAGCTTTTTAGCTTATTCCGTACTTAAATTATAATATAAAAAAAATCGATACTTCTTAAAGAAAATTATTACAAATCTTACAAATCTTACAAATCTTACAAATCTAATACAAATCTAATACAAATATTATATTTTAGAGATAATGTCGTCTGCTGTTTATGGTGTTGATTGTCATATATGTAGTCGTATGTTTTCTGAATGCCCTGGTTGTTGCCCTGGTTGTAACACAAGAGGCGGTTGTCATTGTCCTCGAACAATCGAGAGAAAGAGTGAGAGGGATAAAATATTGCATGATATTTGGCTTGAGGATAAAATAAAAGAGTCAGATGAGGAACGAAAAGAATTGAAAGCTCAAATAAGAAAAGAAGAATTGAAAGCTCAAAAAAAATGTATAGATATCCTAAAAAAACTAGGCATTTTTGATAATTTTCCAAAAGAATACTTGAAAAGAATGTCAGATAGACCATACCCTGCTCTTGAAGCTTTAATTAAAGCAAGTAATTTATTAGAAACATGTGGAGATAAACTTGATAAAGAACAAATAAAATCTATTGTTATTTTTATTTATCAAGTTTGTTTCCACAATGAAACCAAACTTGATAATGCCACAGGAATAATAGACTCTGGCGTTTTTTATCTACTCCTAAATATGACAGTTGGTGATTTGAATAAAATAAATTCATATTTGAAACTATTAAAAAAGTTCTTTGAAATGATCAAATCAAATGATATTGATCATAATCCTTATGTGATTAATGCTGCTAATTTTTTCACAGAATACTTCGAAAAAAATAAATTGCATATCAATAAAAAAAATTCGTTCAATTATTGGTTATATCTTCTAGGACACCCACCAAAAAAGTATGAAGTTACAAATCTACGTTACTTGCTTATTGGGTCATGCTTAGGAGATTCAAAAACATATAAAGCCAGTTATGTATTAACAACAGATAGGAAAAAATTCCTTTTCGGATTTATTCCTATCAAGAATGTCTATACATAAATGATTAGACACACTCCAAAATTTTTTATAACTATTTAAACAGACCCTTCTTTATTTGTGGATGCTAAATTATAATTATGATTCATCATAACAAAACTGAATGAATTTCCAGTATCATGTGTATTATATGTGGTTAAAATAA
>Ga0209600_1000420_pt1 | contig 33686 bp, 29 predicted proteins | sample COGITO_mtgs_1104_FD_185518 | JGI IMG/M metagenome (GOLD analysis project Ga0209600, IMG submission 185518) | Pelagic marine microbial communities from North Sea - COGITO_mtgs_110421 (SPAdes) (version 2) | ecosystem: Environmental > Aquatic > Marine > Epipelagic ... | reverse complement strand
CTTCAGCTCAGGTGGTCTTCGTCGGAACGACATGGCACAAGAAACGTGTCAGCACTCTTAAATATCAATGCTGAGAATCATGTGACCCAAAAAGGCGTTTGAAGTTGCCGATTCTGTCAATAGGTTTGCGCCCGTTACTGGCGAGACACAAGCACTCCAGCATGGCGGTAAAATACGACGGCATAAGGTCATCGTTGCTACTGTACAGTGTTTCTTCGAAGTCTGCGATTTTAAATACACGCTTACCGGCTGCGTCAAATGCGATCATATGACCATTACGTTGCTGTCCAAACGCATGGGCAGCGACGCTCAAGCGCAAATCCTGCACCGCAGACTCTTCCGCGTCTGCCCCTGGCACAAAACAAAGTACTGCAAACAGCTCTGGGTTGATTCCAAAAAAAATTGTATTGCTGCAAGGCATGCAGCGAGTTTTCTGCACGCTCGCAGCGAGCGCCGTCATTTCTGTTTGCGCATTCGGATCTGTAATGTTTTGTGTGGCAGCATGGCACCGCAGGTTGACCAGAAAGACGCCAATAGCCACGTCACGTAGACTGCTACACACAAGCGCAGGCACCTGCTCAAGATGTTTTCTGGTTGGTGTTTCTTGCTGCAACACAGGCAAGCAAAAAGAACGATGGTCTTCAGCAACGTACAGCGTCAACAGAGTGGTACAAGTGACCGACATAACCTCCACGTTTTTTTCAAACGTTCGGACATTATCAACACAAGTCAAAAGAGGCTTGAATTCGTAGAGCGCGTTCAAAAATGTCTCCAAAGTGTACAGCAGCACAAACGGTAAACCTAGCAGCTGTGCCAGTGTGTTGTCATCATCGAACCTGTTATTTCGGGCATGCATTTGCGCCTGCTGCAGCGATTTCCTCACAGAGTCTTGGTGTTCTGAAAATCCACCGTGTTGCAACATACACATCAGAAAGTCATTTAGATTGGCATCATGTGTGTCTGTGTATTTCTTCTCGATGTCGTACAGTTGCATCCATTTTTGACATTCAAACAGCCCGTCGTGGCTTGCCACGCACGCGTCGGACACAGTTGTGTGGTTGGTGCGCAGCAGTTGCATGAACCGGTCCACGAACGCGTCAGACGCGTCTGCATAGCTGCCAACTGTCATCCACTTTGCGCTGGCCATGTCGCGTCTGTTGGACGGGAATACCCTAAATAGGACTTACGGACACGGGTAGTCCACGCGAGAAAGCAGTTGGAACACACCAAAATTCAAGGCGATGAACAGCGCTGTGTATAGATATGTCCCCAACACGAACGTCTGCACGGAGTTTACCATACGACACTGCACGTCAATGAGCAGCTTTATAGCGACTCACTGTCAATACAGAGAGTATCAGACATCGGTCAGCCCGGCACCGGTAATCAAAAATGACGCGCAAGCCAATGTGTGAGCAGCAAAGAATTTAAGGGACCTTGTTGCACCGTAGCACATGTCTCCCAGGCCCACTTACAAGTGTGTCAGGACGACTGAACGCGCCTGGAGCCGCGTAGCAATTGTCAACCTCGATGACAGTGACCAGCGCTCAACACACGCCGCTTGTGTGGCCAAGCTGATGGCGCGCTGCCAGCGCATCGAGACGATGCAACAGGCACAGGAGCGACAGGACCGAAGCAGCTTGCGGCTGTTCCGGCTCATGAAAAACGGCGCATACGTCTGCATGACCAAGACCACCCGCCGGCTGCTGAAAACAAGAGCGGACCCTAATTTCGTCCCACCACACATGGCGCAGGGACCCACTGCTCTTGGCATGGCCGCCGCCCGGTGCGAGCCAGGCGTGGTCGAGTTGCTGCTGCAACACGGCGCGCGGGTGAACGACACGTTTACTACCGAAATAACGCCGTGCAGGAACCGCAGCGCGCTACACGAGAGTTTGACACACCATGTCGCGTGCCACAGCCAACATCACCGCGACAGTCCAGGTAGCGACTGCCGACACATTCGCACTATTGAATGCCTGCTCAAACACGGCGCCAACATTAACGCACAAGACGCCGACGGCAACACGCCCTTGCACCTGGCTGCGCAGCGCGGTATGCTGAGCGCTGTCTGGCGCTTGCTACAAAAAGGTGCGGACGCCACCGTGTGCAACAACGCCAAGGCTTCTGTGCTGGGCGAGCTCCTCAAGCAGTTTGATCAGTATCAGCAATGCAGCATTGATGGCTCATTGCTGCAACAGCGCAGCCACAGCCCTGCCACGCGACCGCCAGACAGTGCAACGGACTCCGACTCGGACGAACAGGTGGTCGAGTCCGTGCAGACACCGTCGCCAATCGACGCCTCGCTTGCAGCAGACATCACGACTGCGTACAAATCGCTGATTTCCAAGCTGTTGATGCACAAACACGAGCCTTCACGCATTGCAGTGGCCATGTCACAGCACGCCCGCCTTGGCGCGAAGAGCAAGTTGATGGAGCTGACCAACGACACAATCGAGTCCATCATGTCGTCCCTACCACCGCATCCTTTGTGACACGATACTCACAAACACCTCCTCGACAACGATTCAGTGTCTGATTCATGCATGGCACCTGTCTTGCTCGACGCATGAATTACGGCGCATGACTGCTGCTTACTGAGGTTAGGTGTCAGACGTTGGCATGCAGCCACGGCCACTGCGTCGGTAGCGGGTAATGCTGCGCAACCACGTTTGCAGCCTGCGAGTAATGACCAAACTCGCGCACGTGTTGCTCCAGCGCTTGGCTATAGTTTGTGTAGCGAGTCAAATACCAACTCACACAGAGTTGCTGCACACACGTCTGCAGCACGTGCTCGGCGTACTCGTCGTCTGCCCAGCGCGCCACCAAGCGAAAGCGCAGACCCCAGTGTGAAGAGTACAGCAGACTCGAAGACAGTTTGCTCGCTGCCAGTGCTGTGATGAAGCGACCCATGCGTTCGGTGTAACGCGTCCGGCGCAGCTCGTTCTGCTGCATGCGGCGGACGCGCCGCTTGTGCCGGTGGCGCAGCAGCTGCAGACTGTGCATGCCACGCAGCGCAGTCGCAAGAGCGTCGTGTCCGGCGTAGCGGCTCCGGCCAACCCGCGTCAGCGTGACCCAGTGCGGTAGCAAAAACACCCATCGAGTTTGCTGTGCGTTCATGGGTTGGGTATAGCGCAGCACGTGGTACAGCCAGGCCGCATTATTCAACAAAAAAACCAGCGAACGCGACGCACGTCCCAGTTTGTTGACGTTGTGTAGAAAACAGTGCGACACAACGTTTTCTAGCACAACCGCAAGCAGCTGTAAAACAGGGACAGCGCTGCGTTGCAGTGATGCAAGGTGTGAAATGTCCAACGTCTTGAAGTGGGATCTGACCGCATTTGGGTCTTTCACAGAACCATCGTTTGGCTGCATGCAATGGTCTGTAGATGTTGTGGACATACAGCAACACACACCAAATAGCTGTCTTTAATGCCACAGGGCACCCAAACGGCGCTTTGAGATACCTTGCACACACCAGTTTGCCGTCAGTTCTGACTGGCCTTATTGTGGCCTTCGACAACTTTGAAATACGGGTGATTGACTGCAGTCATCACCGGCACTCCAAAGGCACCCAACGTTTGTTTGGGAATTTTGTTCACCAGCATGAAGTGCTCTGCTGCCTGCTTGACTATGTCACAAGGAACAATAGGCATCACAGTCAACACCATCGGTAAAATTAAATACTGCACGCGCGCACAGAGATGCAGCAACTGACGACTATTTAAAAAGATCTGCTTTTTTTCAACAGAATGGCAGACAGCGGCACCGAAACCATGACGGACGCTCCTGACGCAGCTGCACCTGCATTTACTTTGGACCCGTATGAATCCCACGAGTTGACAGTCAATGAGTTGTATTGGGAGTCCACGCAAGACAGGCCCAGCGCAGAACCAGGCCCCACAAAACTGACAACAACGCCACTCCTAACAAACCACGTCAAAGAACAGAGCACCATGGTGAAAGCATTGGCAGAAAGCATGCGCATGCAATGGGGCTCTGCGCCAAAAGACATGAAACATTGGACGTGTTCCATTTTCCGGGGAATGCATTGTCTACCTAAAGAACAAGAAGCAAACGACGAGTTTGGAACTGATCTGGAGCAAAATGTGTTTGAGTTGTACAACGACACCGGTGTGACTCTGCTGGTGTTTCTAGAGTTGATGGCGAATGAACAGTATTACCGAAAGCTACTGCATCAGACAGCAGTGAAAGCTCAGGATTTGACAGACCACGACGCTATCCTTGAAAAGTGCAAGCATTTGTTCCCAACCACAAATGCGATGGAGGTCGAACCTGCAGCAGGAGATGGCACGGAAGATGCAATGGAAACCGATGCAAACACCGCTGCAGTCACTGCTGACGTGTTGACGTTTAAAAGTGAGATGGACCACACGTTACAGTATAACATCCTGGATTGTGCAGAACAAAAACCTTTTTTAGACAATAAAGAAGACCACGGAACCCCGCAGGAAACCATTGTCTCGTGTCATCTTGTAAAACACAACAAGGTCTGGGTAGACATAAATGATGCACCAGACTCACAGTATCGAAAATTGCGCGAGGTGTTGCGGATAGACGAGTTTGCACAAGACGGTTTCAACAGTAAGTATCACATTGACGAATTGGTAGAAAATGGAACGACAAAGGTTCGCCCCTTCTGGTTCCCGTGGAAACCATACTGCATGCAGGCAGCATGGGGCGTCAGTATGGCGTTTGGAATCAACCATGAGGTCAAAACCAAGGGCTTTGTGAACACCAAGTGCAGCTATTTCCACAAGATGGTGAAACCGGACACCAACCACGCAAACAGGAGTCATTTTACACAATACACAGAGCTGTCGTACATACACGCGATTGCTATGTGCAACCTGCTTCGCGTGCCATGTACCATCTACAAGCTCAGCGAAGGAAATTCACTTAAGATCAGATGCAGCAACGATCTCTCTCGGCCCGTCGAGTACGAGGCTGAAACACCGACGCCGCGTGGCGTGTTTGGCATCGAAAAGACTGTTTCGTTCACAAAAGAGCACAAGTGGGTCGTTAAACAGAAGGCGGCGACCGGCAACCGCGTCCCACACGTGCGGCTGCTGGAGGTTGACCTACTGGGACGTCACGTCGAAACAAACGTGCCAAATATGAATAAGACCGATCTCCGGCGCCCGCGCAAAATTTTCATACCGCTGCAGGAACAGCCTTAAATTCAGACGAAAAGTTGCAGATCAATTGCCAAGCGCCATCAAAACGTGGCGTGCCGCTGACTGTCCAGTTCTGTAAAGTAAATGCCGAGCTGCAAGGCGACGACAAGGTCGTCCTTCATGCCACCTACTTTTCCCGACAGACAGCACTTGTCCTGCGTGAATGGGTTGGGGGCCACTTTGTACTGGTACCCGTAGACGTACATCTGCTCACGCAGCCGCGTTATAGTGGTCGGGTCAGCCGCAACAAGAGGATTGCGCACATTAACGCGGTGCTCGCGCAGCATTGTGTTAAGCAGCATGGCCATTGCGTGCTTGATGTTTTGCGTGGTGTAGATGCCGCAGCGGTCCGTCTCAGGATCCATGCGAAACACAAGCAACGGCTCGTTTTTGAGGTTCAGCTTGTGGTGCTCAGCTTCAAACCCCAGGTTGCGCTCGACGTAGCAATACACGATCGACTGCTGCCACGCCGCGTCCACTGCGCGCAGACGCGCAATGTGCGAGCGCACCATCGAAAACTGCTTGTCGGGCTCTGCAGGTACGGTGACCGGACACGCGTCAGCACACAGCCAGCAGGCCAGCCGCGGACATCAATTACTAAAAAGGCGCAGGGCTGGCTGCGGACCTTTGCAGAGCGGCAGCACATCCACGCCGATGATCTGCGACCACGAAACGCAGACACGTCAGCAAGCAGCGCACATGCACAGCCAGGCGCCCTCAGAGAGGCAGCAGTCGGACCCGGCCGCTGCGCCGCTGCGTCTGCAGCGGTACACGGACCTCGTCCACTTTGCGCTGTGGGGTGGACAGCGCGACTTGCTACTGCGCCTCTGCCGCCTCTCTGTGCACAATCTGCAGCAGAGCGGCAAAAGCGCGGAGGTTCTCGAGCGCATGCTGCGCCGCGCCGCAATGGGGCTGCAGTACGCGCGCGCAGTGTTCTTTCTGTTGTTGAACATCGACATCGTCATGAAGCAGGACGTGGTGAAAGGAGTTCCGTCGCTGAACATAAGCGGACTGCACGGCGCCAGAGCCCCGGGCTTCTTCCAGGCCCTGCAGGACGACGTCGTGCCCGCGTGGCAAAGAAACGAGTTCGAGACGACGGAGACGCTGTTGTGTGCAGTGAAACGCGCGTACCTGGCAAGCTGACGCGCGGGCCGGGCGCGCACCTGCACCATACCCTTCCAACGCGTGAAGCTGATCATTGCGTAATCCGACTGCGGCCCCCCGGCGGCGGGATCGATCACCAGGAAGATCGGCTCGGCGTGGTGCGGCTTGTGCGAGGGTTGCTCAAACATCTGGTCGACGTCGCTGGTCCGGAACGCAGACTGCAGCGTGTTGGCGGCCACGCCGCTCAGCTCTGATTCCACCAAATCTGGCCTGTCCTCCATGATGGTCTGAAGTCGAATCATGCGCTCGCTTGACTGCCAGCGCGGCATGAGATGCAACATGTGCTGGCACTGCGCGGTCTTCCCATCCGCAATACACGCCGCGCAAGCCAGCTGGATCTGGATGCTGTGAAACATGGCCCGGAGCGTGGCCTTGTCTTTCATTTTGAACAGACGCGTGTAGAAGTTGAATTCAGAGGTGAGCGTGCTGATAGCAAGCAGACTAGCACGTCCGATTAAAAGTAAAGGGGCCTGCCACCGCGTGAGCTGTCAGCGTAGGCAAGCAAAGGGGTGTGCAGTGAGGTGGGGCTCCGACCACAGTCTCGTAAAAGAAGCCAGGGTCCACGTATGCCGCCTCCTCCAGAATAAGAACATCCCCTGTCCCACAATGTCTCAGCGTACGTGCACAAAAACGTGCACTAAAAATGTCGGGTGGGGCTCACACCGCCAGTGCCCTTGGTAGTGGTGACCTGCGCGCACACGCACAGGTCACATCGCTGGGTCGCGCAAAGCAGGTGTGGAATGGGACGCTGGTAGGACCGCTTCGCACGTGAAATAAATAGCAGACAATGTATATAAGCGCTTGCCCGTATACAAGCAAAGAATGGGGGACTTCTTCGCGCAACTGCGTGGTAATATCCAAGGCACCGACGCTGTGTTCAACCAATCCTCTATTTTTCCTGACAGCAGTGGTGGCCACAGCGGGTTTCGCGGTGAACCCGATGGCCGTATCAACGCAACATCCTCGCTCATGAATCCGAGCCAGCCGTATGCGTACGCGGAGAGTGGAAGAATGGGCTCGGATGTCAACTACTTCAACACCCCTGCAAACGTGCAGAAAATCATCCCTCGGATTCGACTGCCCGACTCGATGAGCAGCGACACTCCCAAATATTTCGATCTGGTGCACGCTGTGTCGGACGGCGACATAGCGTTTGTGCTGCGGTACGAAAGTCAACAGGCCAAAAAAGAGGCAATCAGCAATTCCAACACGTACTCGCGTCAAGGGATGCTGCGCGCCGTTGACAACATCGTTAACCTCAGTGTGGTCAACTACTTGCTGGCAGGCATCCAGAGGCATCTGCTCACAATCATGCTCGATGGAATCGGCTTGAACAAAGCTTGGGACGCTTTTTTGGATGCAATGGGTATGGGGTGGTGTAGTACAACGATCAAGCACGAAATTTACGACCAAAACAAATACTTTGACGACGCGTCCATGGACAAGCTACAAAACATAATGCTCGAGATAAGCCGTGAGTTTGTGCGTGACCACGCCCGTTGTTGGGGCATCTGCATTGGCTCCGACAAACAGGGCGGGCAGCACCAGCCTTCCGACAAGCACGTGACCTGGCCAGTGGACTACATCACGACAATCACAATCGACGGCCGAAACGAGAATCTACAGAACTATTGGAGCTGCTGTGAGGTCGCAAGTGGTGAGTCATTGCAGCTGGCTCTGGTACCTATCAGCACAACTGACAATTCATGGACGTTTGATATGAGCTCGTACAAGTATTCGCAGTGTCATACGATAGACATGTCCATCCTGACCAGCGCAGGCAGCAAAAATCGATGGACGAAACCAGTGCAATGCTATCAGCTACGGCCACTCACAGAGACGCACCGCAGAAAGCTGCTTATTCACAATACAGAGCATACACACAAGGCATTGCTCCAGTTTTGGCATTTTGCGCGCTCGCAGAAGCCGCATGCCATGTTCATCAACGAGAACAACGTGTCGCGGACCTTGCGGAACGGACGCGGTTATCACCGCGGGCCGTTGATGCAGGTGACTGTGGCTCCTGTCTGGCGCAACGAATCTACCGGCAATTGCCAAGATGAAAAGAATAATTGTCAAACGGAGGTTCAATCGATTGTCTCAACGTTCGGCTCTAGGCGGGTTCCTGGAAGTGTTGCTCATTCATCAGGACCCGCTGGAACCTATGCCAGGCCGCTGTGGCACGCCACGTCAGCAATGTCTGTTGACCCGCAACAGAGTCTGTCGAAGCGCAAGGCCGCGGAGGTACAGGCTCTGAAGCTACAGCTTGCGCCGCGCAAGGTAGGGCGGGTGTCGTTTGCGCAGCAGATTCCGTCCCGCAGTGCGGCCTTTGCGAGCACAGCGCCGGTCATGATGTTTGACGGGGCACCTGCGGAAGCTCGTACCAAACATGCTGACAAGGCCACTGAAAGCAGCGAGGTGGTGAAGACCGGGCTTCGTGTCTCGCAAGTTGCCAGCAGCGACGTGCCACACCTTGCAAAAACGATGGGCATGCACGCGACGAACCCAGCGTCGATGGAGCTGGCAACTGCAGGCACGCAGGGCTACTTCAGCGTACCACTGCCGTCTGCGAAAACTGGACAGTCTGCGTTGCCGTCGGTTGCAGCTTCCAAAACAGCTGTGTCAGCGCCACCGCCGGCAGCTTCTGCGCCACCGCCGGCAGCGCCTGGCGCGCCACAGGCCGCGCCACAGGCCGCGCCACAGGCCGCGCCACAGGCCGCGCCACAGGCCGCGCCACAGGCCGCGCCACAGGCCGCAAACAATGCTCGTCAGCCAATCCAAAAGGTGCGCGCGAAAGCATCAAAGAAGCGCCTGTAAGCTCGTGAGAAAGCTGCTCTGCGCGCAGCTGCGTTGTTGCTCATTTACCGACAGAAAATCAAATCAAAGCGTTTCTTGCTCAGTGCTCAGCTGTGAGAGCACGGACATCCCCCCCCCCACCATGATCCTGACTTTGTCGCAACAGTTGCACCACGCGGTGGTGGGAGGGTGCATCCGCGTCTCGCACTGGTCGACCAACACGGTGATGTTGCGGCTACCGCACACCAACGCGGCGGCGTAGGTGTCGCGCAGAACGTCCAACTTGTCGCCAGCACAGTGCCAGCATCGCACAAGTCGCGTCGTTTCGTGTGGCATGTTTGCGCTGGGTCGAAATGACAGGCACAGTGCGGCAGAGCTGCAGGTTTGCACGGTTGCGCGACTCGTGGCGCCCGCAAAGCGCTCAAGCAGCCCAGGTAGTCGCATTGCCTGGCGCCATACTCAATACAGCATCGGCACATAAAAGCCATCCTGCACTGCACTGCGAAATGCAGTCACCCACCGCGTCGCCTGGCGCCGCCGACGCGCCCGAGTCGCACGCAGCTCCACAGACAGAGCTGCTTGCTGCGCGCCCCGAGCGGCAGTTGGGCGGCATTTTTGTGTGGGCCCTGGAAGGCGTGCTGTTTGCGCTGCTGGGGTGGGCGTTGTACGGGTCGTTCCGTGGGCTGGGCGTGTTGCCGTCGCACTCCATGCACGAGTGGGTGCTGGTGACCGCTGCGGGGTCTGCTCTTGCGCACGCCCTCGCGCAGTGCGTAGTCGTATTTCGCAGAAAACACACGACGCTCGAACGTGACACCCTCAACGCGGCGCTACACCACGGCTTCGCGCAGGCAAACTGCTGTGTGGTTTTTCTGACTCTTGTACTTTACGCCGTGGTCTGGATCGAAGCGCAGCACCGTCCGCAGTGGATGCAGGTCTTCTTCTCTGACTCGCCTACAACGCTGCTTGTTGTGGGCGCGACGGTGTTGGCGTTCACTGTGGTCATGTTGATTGTGGTCGTGTGCAACGCGTTTGCCGCCACGGCAATTGGAGACGGCAACTGGCTATTTGTGACCCCGTCTGTTGTTCTGCTGCTGGGCATCGTGTACCCGTTCGTGCACGAGATTGGTGACCGCGAGCTGTTGCTCTGCACGGACACGGGCACAAACAGCATCGCAATCGTGTTGCTGAACTCGGGGCTGCTGGTGTCGTACACGCTCTTCGTGCTTGACACCCTGAACTTCGACCCGCTGCGCGCGTTCGATGGCACAGTGCTGCAGGCTCGCTGGGACGTGGGCCTGGACCCTAAGCTGCGAATCTACCTGCTGCTGCACGCGCTGTTCGTGGCGCTGTGGCTGTCGGCCTACCTCGTGGTCGCCCGGACCGTTTCAACCGTGCTGTGGGTCGCGCTGCTGGCTGCAGTGAGCCTGGCAGCCGGCGCGAGCTTTGGCGCGTGGCCCGAGTGGCGTGCACGCGCGTTTTCGTCGACGTCGTTGATGGGTATCATTCGGAGCGCACGGGGGTCAGATCGCGTTAGGAGAAATGCAGCTATTCGCAATATGCCCACCTCAGTGCTGCGAAGTGAGCAGGGCAGCTTACGTGCAGCCATCCGGCTACGCTCCCGCGCAGCAGAGCGCGCAGAGCCGTAAAAAGCAAGGGTATGCGCGATCACGCTCGCGTGGTTTACATGTTGACCCTGCACTACCTGGCAGAAAAACACAGCCACACGACAAACGCAAAAAGAGCGTAGCGTGTAAACGCAATGATGCCGTCTGCCACGTTGAATGTGCGCTCGTACTCCGTTGGCGCGTGCTTGCTGTTGGCAGCATCGTACAGCAGGTGCAGAATCCAAAGAATGATCACAAACAGAATGCTGAGACGTCCCAGCACGGTGTCCTGCACCTGCGGCATAAAAACGATTGTGAAGATCGAGTACACGAGGATGGCGGCGAGAGTCGCAAGATACGTGCTCTGCTGCAGGCGCAAATGCGACGTCTCCATGTTGTCTCCAGACCTGCGTCCGTGCGTTACCTCCTGCACCGCTACAAGGCCGTACGACAAACTGCATAGTGACATGAAAAGCAGCAGGTTGTACACGTACTGCAGCGTGCCTTGGTCTGTGTTTGCCTGCATCAGCGTGACAAACAGCCCGATGAACGGCAGCGTCACGACGCGGTACATCCCGTTGTAAAACGTCGTTTTGAACATTGGTTTTGCCAGGTCGTCGGTCGACTCTTCGATGGTCATGTAAATCACAATACCGGCTACAAATACAATAATTTGCTGCGGCAGATACTCTGTGAGCACAAACGCGTTGGCGTGAAGCGGGTAGTGTTGAAAGATTGAGATAACAGAAAACACAATGACCATGAATCCACACATCAACTGCGCGTACCACGCGCGATTCGCCCACTCGACCGCCATGCTGTTCTGCAGCACGAGCTGATACACCACCGCCGCAAAAAACACGACGCTCAGCAGGAAGTTTGGGTTGACATGATGAGTGACCATTTGAACGTGTGGAATGCCGTACGGCTGCTCAGCAACGCACATGTTGTCCTCACGGGTCTGCAGACACTGACAGAGGCGAGTGACAGAAGCGTCAGCATGCCCTGTGGGGTTGGCGAGGCAAAACGATTTGACCTCATTGGAAATCCCGCCACGCGCGCTGGGAATCAGACGCGTCACAGGAATGCATGGCAACAGCCAGTTCGAGAACGTCGCCGACAGACATATGCCACCAATGATCACACTGATGATGCCATCCAAGACCCGGAAATACCGAAGCTGCGATGGCGTTGGGCGGGAATCCATGCTGCTTTGTACCCAGCAATGCCTCTTTTATACGCACACAGCACGTCTCGATTTGCCGCCTGGTTGCCGCACAGCGACCACAAACGTCGTGCAAGAATACACCACCGCACGTTGCGTTGCGACGCGACCGCCGCCCAAAGCAGCATGCGCAAGCGCACGTATCACCCGCTGAGGTACGATAAAGTACTCTTAAAAGAAAAAGACACCCCCCCCGCCACCATCCACAACCTCGTCGGCACCACGTCGCTGCATTGCAGCACTGGCGACATCGACCTTGATTACATTCACGCCATGCTGCCCAACTCTTTCTACGACAAGTCCCGTTTTGCAGCCATCACCATCCGAATTTGCAACCCGTCCACCACGGCACTGCTGTTCACGTCCGGCAAGCTTGTGCTGACAGGCGCAGTGTCGTGGCTGGAGTGCCTGCTGTCGTCTCTGCACATCGCCAGGCTGCTCTCGCGCGTGTGCCCTGGGTCGCGCTTTCGCGTTCTCGAGACACAGGTGCAAAACATCGTTGGCAACGCCGTCGTCGCGCTACAGCCGCAACAGATCCTGGACCTGCGCGCGCTGTACGCAGACCACAGCACGATTTCAACGTGGCAGCCGTCCATGTTCCCCGGCCTTGTGCTCCGCCAGGACGCGTGTCCTGTGGTGCTCTTGCTGTTCTACTCGGGCCGCGTCGTGATCACAGGCGGGCGCACAGAGCGCGACATTCACGACGGGTGGGCCATGCTATGGCCGCTGGTGCGCAAGTACGTGCGAAAGGGCTGCGCGCAGCCAGCAGCCGCTGTGCCGCGGAAACGACGGCGCACGACGTCTGCAACACAGCACCGCGTCAGCAAGGGCTCACCTACAAAAAAATGAGGCGCAACGCAGGACCTAGTAAAAAACAGCATTTGGTTTCTGCGCGGCTTGCCAACTGCAAAGACCCAGCCTGTAGCATGACCTGGCATTTTGCCCTCAACGTACTGACAGAAAAGTACCTCGGCAGCGCAGGCATGCAGTTTCTACAGCTGCTCGGCAGCTTTCCAGAATCGCTGAGGCCGCGCGCAATGGGATACTTTTATGAAAGCTCAACAGCGGAAGAGCCCGGCCACCAGACGCCAGCGGCCTATTCGCGCGCGCTTTTTGCGCACGAAAACAGCACGGAGTTGTTTCTGCTTGTCATTTTACCACTCACCGTGTCGCTTGTGGTCGTGCACTGCGTCTTCCGCAACGTGCTGACTTCGTTCATGCTGGCGCTGCAGTTCACGTTGGCAATGTGGGGCGCGCAGCATTTACGTGCGTTCACCGAACACGCGCTGTTTCACGACGAGTTCTGAGTCAGAACGCCAGTCAGCAACACCGACGCCCAGCGCTGCAGCTGCAGCGCCTGCATCTCGTAGACGTTGATATTCTGGCCTTTTGGGTCGCTTAGCCCGCCTGGAAACACCAGAACGCGTGGAATGTTGCCCTCACACTGCCGCAGCACAGCTGCACGGTGCTGTACAGTCATGCACAACACCAGGTCGTAGCTGCTCAGCGTCCGCTCGCCAATCCACGTGCTCGTGTGGTGCTGCAGCATGCCTGCAAACATTCGACGCGCATAGACAGAAGCCGGCTGCCGCGTCGCAGCAGTGATGTTGGCGCCAGCCGAATGCACTACAACATTAAACCTGCGCTCACGCGCCAGCTCAAGCTGCAGGGCAGCTTTGAGCATGGGCGACCGGCACGTGTTGCCAGAACACACCGCCAGCACGTGCATGCCACGTGCCATGTTGCGCGGCACTGCGCGCCTCCCCAATATACTTGCAACGGTCGCTGACATAAAAAACCACAGCAAGTTCTTGCGTCGCGCGCGTGAAACAATTGCACACACAATGCCCGAGAACACAGAGCCTCCGGCAGAGCCGCCACAGTCGCCTGCACCGACCGAGCTTGTCGCCGACACCGCGCGCGACGCGCACGCAAAACCTGCAGAACACGACCTGCTCCAGGCAGCAGCTGAAGGCTCGCTCCGAGCAGACGCTCACCGCGAGCTGCGCGCCATGCTGCTCAGCGTGCACCCGTGTCCGCCGCTCCCAATGATCGCCCGCGGAGGGGAGGACTACGCGCAGCGCGTGATATCCAGCCACGACTTTCTGGCCACGGCAATAGACCGGATGCTGCTCAATCCCGATGTGCTGCGTGACACGGAGCGCCGTGACTCGCAGCTGGCGCTCTGCGAGAAACTGTCAGCAGACCTGGCCAACGTGCAACAGAACAATCAACAGACGCCCGAACAGCAAATGGACGAAACATACCAATTGCTGTGCAGCTTTTCGCGCAACTATGTCGCCCTGTATTTTGACAAGTCACGTCGCCGCACACTGGACATCCGCTTCACCCCGTGGCGCGACGTGTGTTGCAAAGATCCGGTGCACACTGCGGCATGTTCGCACTTGCGCGCGTTCAAGATTATGCAAGGTGAAGAGCCGTCAGCTCCAGACGAGCACGAGGACCTCGCTTACGACGCAGTGCTCTTGAAGTTCTGTACACTGTGTGTGCAGAGCAACGGCACGTTCAAAATCTCAAAGAGCATGATACTTCCGCTGGCTACTATTGGAGCATCACACGGACTGGGGCGCCAATAATGCGCCCACATTGTAAATCACAGGCGCTTCGGACTAGGACTTTTGGGCGCCGCAACGGCGCCTTGTCGCTGGTAGACGAAAACAGCAGGTAAAAGAAAGACACAAAACTGACAGCGGCAAACACAAATCACAACCAGACCACATCATGAAACTGGCGCCAGTTTACCACAGCACAACACCCAGTCAATCCGACAATGAAGAGTCGGCTTCCGAGGACATGCCGGCCGTTGACATCCAACCAACGAAGCAAGCAACGAAGAAGCCAACACCCGCGGCAAACGGCAAAGCTCCTCGCAAGGCCCTGGCAATCAGGAACACCGACGCCACCATGAAGGTCCGCAAGTCTCGCAAGTCGAAGGCAGCCGAACCGCAGCACCGACGCCCGTACAAGTCGTTTGCAATGGACCGCCTGCAGCGCAACCACAACAAGACAGAAGTTCGTCTGCTCTTGGCTGTCAAGCGCAAGGACGCTCTTCAAAAGAAGTATGACAACTACAAATATGAGATGGAACAGCGCAAGCTCGCAGAGGCAGCGGGCGTTGCAGTGGGCATGCCGAGCTCCGTGGTGCAGGCTGACCTGTGAAATCAGTAAAGTGACAATCACGTACCTGGTATCTCTTGCGCTTCATAATTGAATTTGTCCTTGACTTCGTCTTCGGCAATTAGAGTGTCACGATGAATGATGTTTTCCACAACTAGCTGGCGATACTTCTGCAGAATCGCATCACTATTGATTCGGTACTGCTTAATTTTTGATACGGCTGCAGCTTCAGTACAGTTTGTTAGCACCGATTGCAGCAACTGTATCATTGACGTTTCTACCGTCTCGATGTATTCGTCACTGTTCTGAAGCTCTGGAATCTGCTGCAGTATTTCTGTGTTATGCGATAGAGCCTTTTCCTGATAATCATTGAGTTGTTTAATAGTTGGTCTGCTCCACCGAACCGCTTCTCTAGCATTCATTTGACTTCGAAGCTGTAGCTTGATGTTCATCCACAGCTTGGTCGGTCTGTTCCACGCAACCTTATCTTTGTTTGACTGTTGATTGTTCCATTTCTCATGAATTGAGTGCTGCAATGTGCCATACGTGCGGTTCAACATCAGGAACCGTGCAAACGTCGCTGCGTCTTTGAACTGCGCTGGAGGACGAATATCTGTAAATAGTTGTCGGAGCATGTCTTGAAGTATCCAGCAGTCGCGCCAGGATTTCAACTTGTTGCGGTGCTGTGTATGCAGTGACTGCTGCATATCACCTGCGGGAGACGCGGCCATTCACGTTCTATCCAACAATAGCTTTAATACTGTTAGGTTTCTGTGGATGCGCGCGCGATCAAAAATAAACACAGTAGACGCTATATATTTGCTCAGTTTTGTATAGTCCGATGCAGGGTACGACGCATAAGCCAACACGTGTCGTGAAAGTTAACGTCAAACAATTTGATTTGAACAGGTTATTTTTTGCACCTTTACCTTTCAATCACCCTAACTCACCAGCGTCAGATGTTTTTGACTTGCACTTTGAAACCCTTGAAACGACGTTGTCACTTGATCACGACATTGGTTATCGGCGCATTTTGCGATTATTTTTTATGCATTTGCACGGAACACGTCACAAGCCCTCCAGTTGGCCTCAAGACGACTCGGATTGGCCAAAGAGTTTGGATTTTGCAGTTGATGTGAACAGGGGAGAAGCGACATTTCGCATGAACACACGCAACAAGAGAACTGGGTTGTTGTCTCCAGCAGCCGCAAACATGCGAGAGCAAGCCTTGATAAATTGCACATCCGTGCAGAGTCCATGCCCTGTTCGACGGTTTAGTTCAGAGGCGTTTGAGAAGGCAACACCTAAAGACCCAAGCGGACCGGCTGACAGGAATATTCCTGGCATGATCACGTTAAAATCAGAAGATTTATGGCACTTCACAATACAGCGGCGCAACATGCAGTACGGGTACGTTCAAACTCTCGAAGTAAATGGAAACAGCTACAGAGAATGGGTTCCCGCTGACATTAATTGTCAAGCTCCTGACGTTGCCAACATGCAATGGGATGATGTGTCAGAGTTGACCGCGCTGCACCATTACGTGCGGAGCAACATTGACCTTACCTGGACCTTTACATCAATGGATAAAGTAGCATCACTCGTGCACAATTCTGCATCACCCGTGCACAATGCTCCATCCGAGACAGTTGAACGCTTTCTACATCCAACCAGTGCGGCGTTGAGAGCACCACGGATTTGCCAAAAGTCACTCCAAAACCAAAAGTCACTCCAAAAAGAGGTACGATTACAAGCATGGCAACGCACACCTGTCTGCATGGAGGCTGATATTTTCGAACACAAAGCGTTACGACAGCGCTGTTTGGACAGGTTGAAAGTTGACCTGGAAGAGAAACCGCGTGCCGGGGAAGCACAGAACACCACCAACAATGAAGCAGCAATGTACGCATTGAACGTGGACCCTCCTATGTTTGACATGGCCGAACAGGCATACCGTCAGTATTTGCAGTATCAACAGCTCTCTGATAGGGCTGAAACAGGCAAGGGTTTGACGTTTCGGTATTCCCGCAGGTGGCAAAAGTACTTGCTGCGTCTGCAACAAATTCCAGGTGCAAACGGGATGTATGTGTACGACCGCCAGTTGCAGTATTCGGAGACAATGGACGCCTCCGAAAACGACCCCAAGGACGACCCCAAAAACTCAAACGTTGTTTACGGTATGTTTCGATCCAATGCGGCTAACGTCGCACAGCCTCACAAATCAGCGAGTGGTGCAATAACGGAGCAGTATTTGCGGTGCATTCCTTTGCGCAACTACAACAACAGTCGCACGTCGCGAGAAATGCAGACAGGGGCCCCTTCACAAAGACATAATGTCAACACAATGTACCAAAAATGGTTGCTGGAACAAGAAAGTCGTTTGCAATATGGATGGATGAAGCCGCGGTTCAGTGACACAAAATATCAGATCTTGCCAGAAAATTACAGGTTACAGTTGGATCATTATTATCAAGTTCAGTACAAATGGACAAAATGGTGGACACCAGCAAAATCAGCTGCTGGCAAACAAGTGCTGACACAGGAAGCCTGTCGACCAACGCATGCACAATTGGAGGCATCAAGTGAGCTGCAAAGCCCAATAACAGGAGCAATTGCCAGAGATGCCACACACACATTACTTACGGCTCAAGCAGACTATGTCACATACTGGTTGCAGAAGCAGGTATCTCAGTGGCAGTGGATTCCACCCACGATGCAAAGACAAGACAAGACGTATCTAGACCCATTAGAAGCAAACGTTGATGAGATATCAACGTACTGTTATTTGTTATACGCATGGATGCGGAAAGTTGTTGTGGGTAACTTGCTAAGCGAGTTGAAACTTGACTTTTTTTCAGATCATGTCTACAATGATGAGACCAGCAAATATATTGACGAATGTCTCGCGAGCATACAGACGTACACAGAGCAGAATAGATCGGAGCACACTGAGCAGAATGCATCGGATGGCACAACCAATCATATATTCCACCTTTGGAACGACTCGGATACAAAGCGAACGCTTTGGGTGAACAAACTGAATTGCATGTTTGCTGCAGAAAGCAACATATATTTCAGACGGAAAGCTGCATTTGAGTTGTGGTTTGATCTGTGCCACGGTGTCTGGGCACCATACTTGGCATTGTGGCGCAAACACAAACAGAACACTGCCTCTACCAGACATGGCCAACGAGAACATTGGGATCCGTGGCTATGCGATCGATGGCACATGGCCGTGTACAACAGCAACCGCTGGCAACCAACAGTCGTGGAGAAAAGGTTGAGCAAACCGCACACTGCCGGATCAGAAAACACTGCAGCAAATAGTGCGCACACGTGTGCATTCAAAAACGATATAAAAGCGTATCAACGAATAGCACCAGACAATTACGCAGGTTACGCAGAGGATCTAGCAGTGGACAAACAGAACATCGAGATTGACGTTCCACCAGTGCTTTTATTGTGCGGGTTGCCACGAAACAATGAAAACAATGAAAACAGCAGCCAAATTAGTCTGGACTTTTTGGGGTATCAAGACATTTACAAACCGATGTATCGAAAAAAACGAAACAAGAAACCAGGATCTGCGTCTGGACCGTCGTCTGACGCAGAAACAGAAGCCGACACTGATGCGGGTACACCACTTGGATCAGACGTAACATCAGACATGGCATCCGATGCAGGTAACACAGACCGTGACGAGTTGGAAACAGAAAACATGGACGACGAGCCAATCAGTGTTATCAGCGCCAGGCATGAAGAGCTTGATTTAGACGACGATACGGTTGTTGATACAGTGTTCAATTCAGACAATACCGGCAACACTACAATACTTTTTGGCTGCGCATTAGCGACTCGATGGAACAGCAAGGCAAAACAAAACACCAAAGAAAGCACTGTTTTGACAAATGACATTTTGAATAACGAATTATGGCATCTATCTCCGAAATACGATGGTGTGCGCTGTCGGTGGAACGGAACAGGCTTGTATAGCCGCACAGGAAACTTTTTGTTTGAGGCGCCCAAATGGTTGACCGATGCGTTGCCCCAGTGTGCTCTGGACGGAGAACTTTGGAAGGGCCGCAACACTTTTCAAGACACGTGGTCGACTGTTTCAAAAAAGCGTAGGCAAGCTACTGAAGTAGATTTTTCCGGCTGGGAGAATGCCTGGAAGGAAGTTTACTACGTGGTGTTTGATTGCCCTGGTGAGAACAAACAGTACACACATCGACTCGACAAGGCTTACGAGGAAATAACAACGCGTCGTGAAAGCTTGCCAGATAATGAATGGTGTCAGAACAAGCTCAAAGTTGTAGGCAAGGACAGCGCATCCGCAGACAGCTCATTGTTCTGGAGACGTCGAGCACAGACAGTTGACCACATTGAGGAAGAGTTGGCCGCAGAACAAGATTTATTCGGTGAGGGGTTGATTGCGCGCAGGAACGATGCACCATACACGCCTGGACGAAGCAACTTTTTGGTCAAGATCAAGGCCAAGCGCGACGACGAGGCCATCGTCGTGTACTGCGGCAAAGGGAGAGGGCAATTCAAGGGCATGATGGGGTATCTGTGGTGCCGCACTCGTTGGGGCGCCGAGTTTGATTTGAGTTCCGGTCTCTCGGTGCCGCAGCGCCAGTGGAACAGCCCGGAAAACCACGCGCTCCGAGAGGGAACGGTCGTGACATTTACGTACACGGATCTCAGTAGCGGCCACAAGCGGCCCAAACAGTCTGTGTTCCAACGCGTCCGCCCCGACATATCTGCTAAAGAGTTTCCCGGGTGGGAATGCATCGCAGACGTGGACATGTTCGATAGCCGACGGTGGTATGACACGGATCAATCAACGTCACAACAGTCTGCAGCAACTCTCGCAGGAACTGTGGCATTGTGACGTGACGCGTACGTGACTTGTTTAATGACGCAGCTGTCGTGCTCCTGTACTGACAAGCAAAGCAATTTCTTTGTCAGGAAACATGGTTGCCAAAACTTCTCGCAAAAACGCTGGGAAATAGGGTTCCCACTTGATCAAGCTGTCGTATCCATACTTTATGAATTCTTGGTTGTGCTGCTCACTGTCAAGCACCTTCAAGTTCTCGTCGATTGTTTTCACAATGTCCCGCCGTGTGCTGTAGGAAGCCGGGTCGTCAAGATCGTAAACGTAGTGTTTCCATGCCTCCAACACCTTAATAAAGGTGTTATTAAATTCGCTGCTGTCCTTCGCTTGTGCTGACATTCTTGCTGCACGCTCATCTGGCGTCCTAAATACAGACAAAAAATGCGTTACGCGCGAACGTTGGCAGCTTCCTCACAGCTTGCGCGGCGCGGTGTGGGCAACAGCGCGCCAGGTCGCTCACTGCGCATCCACTCCCCCGGTGACTGCGTACACCACTGAAGAATCTCGAGATTCGTGGAGGATGTCTGTGGTAAGGGGAAATCCAGATCGTGTGCATAATCAAAGCGCGGCCCAGTCGGCGTCACGGAGGACGCGTTGCCACGTGGCGGCGACAGCGCGGCAGCACGGTCGTTGCGCTGCTCGAAATATGGGTCGTTCTGGTTCCGCCAGCGCTGCACCCAGCAGCGCAGGGTCTCCAACACGAGATAGTACGCGACATGGTGCTTGCTGATCGCCCAGCTCAGCGAGCCGCCGCGCAAGATGACTCGTAACGCGCTTGACGGTGACAGGTTGTCAGCCAAGGAGCGCGGCAGCGCCAGCACCGACGTGGCATTGACCAATTTGAAGTGCGCATGCAACGAACCCGGGGGGTCCTGTATGACCACAACCGTGCCCCCCATCTGCCGATAAACGTCACAGTACATCTTTTCAATTTCGCGCTGCGAGTGCAGTATCCGAATTACCGTGGCGCAGATGCTGCCGGACAGCACAATAAGTCTTGTTCCAATGGCGCGAAAGGCCTGCTGGTACCACGTCACCATAAGCGTTGCAGCAGCGTGCACGGTGGGACAGTGTAGAAATTGGTATTTTTACGTGCAGGCTCCGAAAAGTTGTAAATGTCCTAGTTTCAAATGTCATCTCGTCTCAAGTTGACAGCCAGATTGGAAGCCTCTGCCATATGGTTCAACGCCAGCGCGAACGCAAGCGTGCACAGTACTTGCGTGGCCCACACCATGCGCCACAAAGTGACGCGCCCAATCACGCTGCGCGTGCTCTGCTCATTGTCAGTGAACGTGGGGTCAAAGATTCTCGGGCCGGCGCCCACGCGTGCAACGTGCATACCGTCGGCGCCGCCAAGCGGCGCCTTGTCGAATTGCGGCGTCTTGTGTAGGTACGCGTACGCGTCAAAGTCGCTGTCCAGTTTGATGGTGTAGATTCGCTGGTCGCTGTCGTCGCGCAGCACAATCGTGCTGTTGTCAAACGCTGCACACACGGGATCTTCCTCAACAGGCTCAGAGTGCTGCTCCCACACGCAGACGCGCGCGCCTGGCCACACAGCCTCAAACAGAGTGGTGAGCTGGTTGAGACGCCAGTGCGCAAATACAAAGTACAACCACAAAGCGCAGCACGCACAAAACAGCGACACGTCCGCGGCGCCGCAGGTGAGCCCAGCCTCGCCAACGACCCGTCGCGCAAAAATGTCCACCAGAAAGCATCCGGTTGAAAAGTGCACCACAATGCTTGCGTAATGCAGGCGCTGAATCACTGTGCGCTCGGCAGACGCAGCGTAACGCAGCGGCTCGCGCAGCTCGAACGTGAGGTCAAACAGCCACACGCTGAGCTGGATCATCTGGAACACCACAATGGTGACCAACGTGGCACGGTTGCCAAATTGACCCTCGGTCACGCCAGCAAGCAGCGCAAGCGACAGCGTCAGCACACCGGGGACCTGCACGTAGCGCATGAAAGCTAACTTGTGCAGCGCCACGTTGTTCGTCGCCAGTTCCCGCAGCGCGCTGGTCCGCGCAGCCCAAACGACGTTGGCCGCCAACGCGCCGAGCAGCAGCAACGTCAGACCACAGGCAAGCACAAATGCGTTCCAGATGTGCAACTCCGGTTGCTCTGCGCTGTGCCCCGAGAGTTTGCCGGTCGCGGGGGGCATTGCCACGGGCGCATTTGGTATCTGCAGTGGTGTTGACGGCGCTTGCAGCGGCTCTGCAGAAACTGGTACGCTGTTGTTCAGCGTCACAACATTGGACACAATCGACGCGCTCACCCCCAACTGAAACGCCAGGTGCACAGCCGCAGCAGAGAGCGCTGTGTACACCGCGACCCACCCCCACAGCACAATTTTGTGCAGCTGCGTGCTGCCGTCCGTCACACCCATCAGCACACAGACGGTGTGTAAGAACTGGCGGTACAGAGCCATGCAGCAGGTCATTTTGACGACACAGCGAATTGTTGCCTAAATAGCACTCTATTTAAAGCGCAAACAAAACATCAAACAAATGCGCCAGGTGCCTGTCGCAGTCCGACAGCGAGAAAGCGAGACTTCCACGCATCTTCGTGGCGCGCCCAAAACCACGTGGCTATTTGGACTCACAAATCAAAAAACGGCACCTCCCAAAGGTTCTGATGACTTTGTTGGTTACCAGCTGGCAGACGATCAGAAGGCGACAGTCGTGGAGGCGCTTGATCATGTGTACCAGTTTGCGCCTTGGCGCTTGCTGGGATCGCTTGGCAAATTGACCATCAACCTCATCGGGGTGTGGTTTCTGGTGTCAGTGGAGCTTGTGATGGTGACTGTTTACGTCGCGGTTGCAATTGTCGCCCGTACCCCGTTGCATGGTATGGTGCACACGTTGATTGATAAAAGGCCAAACAAGCAGCCAGCTTTTGACGTGTTGCTGCAGTCGTTCAGCAGCGTCGCGTTGGGTTGGGTATCTCGAACTTTGACCCAGGGCTCGACCACCCCAAGTTTCGCTACCCGATACGACACACTGATGGATCAAAACATACTGCTGGCCTGCCTGCATGCTTGCCAGGCCACTGTCGCTTTTTTTGTGCTGCTCGGAAAGGGAGGCGTACTTACAGAAGGTCGCGTTTTGACGACACCACAAACGTGCTGGAACCACGAGTTGGACACGACGCTGCAGGCGGAGGGGTTCAGCACAGACGAAACCGACTGGACTTTTTACAGTGTGAACGTTGAAGGAAGCACGCATGTTAATGGTCTGATTGGGTGGAGCATTGTTGGGTTTTTCCTGCTCTCGAGCGCGTTTCAAGTGATTATCAGCTGGCGCGCCACGGCGTTCAAGCATTTTCTGCTTGTTGATGCAGTGCAGGTGAACCGCTATCTTGAGTACACGCTGTCTGCGTCGCTGATGATCATTGCCACACTCGCAGCATTTGGCATCACGGACGCCATCATCTTGACGTTTGCGTTTTTCATCACGGCAGGCTGCATGTTGGCGGGCCTGCTGGCTGACAAGTTCAGCCACATGGACACTCAATGGCAAAAAGTGCAAACTGAACCCGATGCGGTAGTTCAGCCGCAGCTGCGGCGGTGGGCCGTGGGGTGCCACGTGCTCAGTTGGGCGTACTTTGTGGTGGTGTGGAACTTGCTGCGATGGTATCTCTACACTCGCACGCTGCTGGATAGCGACACGCGCGACGCGCAGTGCAACGTTCCTGTAGACAGTTCCATGTGGACGCTGCCTGCTGATATGACGTGGGCGCTGCAACTCATATTCTGGGGCCAGCTGCTTTTCTGGGCTGCGTTTGGGGTCGTGCAGGTCCGGCAATTTGTCAAGCGGGGAACGCTGGTCGATCTACTGCCTGCCACAGCGTACAGAAAAACTATGTACACAAATCCAGACGAGGTATGGGACACGGCAATCCAGGCAGAACAAAGCTTTGTGTGTCTCAGCATCGGAGCCAAAACAATCCTGGCGTGGCTGTTGTTGACGCGGGTGCTGGCGCGCAATTGAACAACGAGGAAGCATCACCAACACAGCGCTATTGGTTCCTGCCCTTGCGACGACACCAACCCCATGCTGGCGTACAGCGCGCGCGCCCAAAATTGCAGAGAGGCGCCCCACGGGTAAAACCCCCACGAGTGCCAGGCCGATAGCACAGCCGGTCGGATTCGCCGCGCCTTGACCGGGCCAAAGTCAACGTCCTCGAAAACGTCGGCAAACGGACGCAGCTCAAAGGTCTGCCACTCCAGCGGATACGTGCACACAATGTCCATCCCCATGGTCTTGACGCGCGGCTCGCGGACGGCCAACTTCCAAAACGTCCCACGAAACCCGCTGAACCACGCGTGTGCCCGCAGCAGGTCGTACCGCGTGGAGAGCTTTCGGCTGGCAAACCCAAAGTCCTCATGCAGTGCGCCAGCGTCGTTGTACAGCGTGTCCCACAAGACCTCAAGTGCAGCGCAGTCCTGCAAATGCACGCGCACGTCCACGTCGTCGTCCCACGGGACCATGCCCTGGTAACACGCCAGCCCAACCAGCGAGCCCGACGCGAGACTCCAGCGCGAGATGTTCAGCGTCGAGCTCAGCACGCCCCAGAACGCCAGAAGCTCGTATTGGCAGCTCTGTGCCTCGTACAGCGTCTGCGCCGACGTGAAGTCGGTTGAGTGACTGCCGCTCGGCGTTGTCGCCGGCGCCACAAGCGGCACGTTGGGTGTCACCACTGGAACGTGGTGCGGCTGCACGGCATTCGGCGCGCACACCGACGGAAACCGCCGGTGGTACTGGCAGGCCCGCGTCGAGCCGCAGCTGCCCGACGGCACCATCGACATGTTGACAATGTGCATCTGGGCGACAGCCGCGGACGATGCCGGCGGCCGGCGGCGTGTCGACCACTGCCAGCGGAACAATAACGAGTTCAAACGCGGCATGTGCAGCACGGTCATCACAACGCCGCAAGTTAGCATGCTGCACACAAGCAGCGGGACAATTCTGCGATGTATGTTGCTGACCAGCGCGTGAATTGGAGGCATTGGGCGCTGCAACGCTGCTGCCGTAAGTACACAGGCGCAGCCTGCCTCGCGTACATGTCACGCGCCGCCGACTTAAAAACATCAGCTGCTCGCTGCGTGCGCGCGTCGGCGCAGCAATGCCCACGGTCGCACCACCGCGATGTTTTTTGCCGTCGGCCTGGGCAAGCGGCGTCTGCACATGTCAATGACGAGCGTGTACTCGGCTGAGCATATGTACGACCGCGCGGCGCCGCACTTGTACGGAATGCAGGCGGTGGGCGCGTTTGTCACGCGCACCGGCAACATGCAAACGCTGCAAATGCAGACCGGCGTGTACCTCGAGTGGAGCGCTGGTAACTTTGAAAAAATAGGGGACGAGAGCGAGCTGCGGCTGGCTTCGCGGCTGGTCACTGGGTACCATGACAGCCTGCGCACTGAGAGCGAGCGACTCTCCATTTGGGAGAGTGAGTGGTCGCAGCAAGAGACAGAGCTTATAGACGAGGCCACCCGACAGCGCTTCGAGCAGTGGGAGGAAGAGGGCACAACCAGTAGCAGCGACTGCGACGATTGGGACTACGCAGACGACATGTGACAATTTCAATCAGAAGCAATACCACGCCAGCCTCATGGCGTGCACCGGCACACGACACGGCGCAGCATCGCGCCCCCGCCAACCGCCAGAAGCACCCCAAGCATCACCCACGCGATTCCCAGCGCAAGGCAGCCCGCAACAAAAGCCTCCAACCCAGGCGCTGCTTGCGACAAGCTCAGCCAGGCGCCAGTCGGCACGCTTATTGCCAGAAGCTCCACGTTGTCTGTGGTCGACAGCGCCAGCGCCAGCGCGTCGCGTAGCTTCGACGCTTGCACCGACATCGTTTCCGACACGTCCTGCGTGTACAGCAGCACATCTATCTCGACAAACGCGCTGTTGAGCATGTCCTCCGGCTCAGGAACGCTGGAAATTGCGTTCGCGACGCGCTGGCGGTAGAACGGTCGCGGCACGGGCATCAGCGACTGTCGAACACCAAACACACCGCTTAAGCGTGGCCACACCGCGTCGCGGTTGATCGCGTTCTGCATCCAGAACGCGCACGGCCCCGTCCCCGGAAACGCTTGCGCCACAGCGTTCGAGATTGTCACGTGGTGCGCCAGCGCGGCGCCGCGGTCCAGCCCAGCCTCTGACGCCGCGTCTGTGCCCTCACGCACCAGCGCGGCCACGCGCGCATGCAGCACGGCCCCGTGCCGCGGCAGCTTAAAGCACTCGTCGGCGAGCCCTGGCGTCAGCGCAACATACGCGCCGTCAGCAGCCCACATGCCCGCGGTGCGCGCCGCAGAACAGCGCACGTAGCCCTCGTAGCACAGCCACTCGCAACGCGCAAACCCCGTGAGCAGTGGAGGCACAAGATACGCGTGCTCCGGAACACTCTGCCTGGCGCACTGCGCGCTGGCAGTGCAGCGCGCTACAGGCGGCAGCGCCGCAAGCACGGCGACGCACAGCACGCGGCTGAAGGCGGCGCGCAGGCAGGGCGCAGCAGCGGTTTGCATCTTGGATAAGCTTTTATAAAACGCTAAATACTCAACTCATGTGGAACTTACACGTAAGACTTGCGCTGTAGGTTCACGGTGGGGAGGCGGATGTCGTACCTCTTTGAAAACTGCATTTCTTCTGTCTGTGCCTTCACCTCCTCGTAGAGGCCGATACCGCTTGAGTCGTCGCGCTTCCTGGGAGGGTTGAGCTGCAGCAGCGGCTTTTGCTCGGGCCTTGCTGCTAACACTATCGGCTGCTGTTGCATCTGGCTTGCGCACATGCCCAGCACCATCAGCCCCACCAGGCCACCCGTGACAAGCAGCACAATGGTGCCAACAGACATGCCGGGTTCAGGGTCTTGCGTGGGCCCGACCACCGCGTCGCCCACAGCAATGCTGCCCACGTCGCTGTACCCCATGATCGGAATCTGATTGAACGACGTTTGCATCTCTGTCTTGAGGGCGCCATCCACACCATCTACAGTGCTCAGCAGGTTGGTGAGCGTTGTCGCGTCAGTAACAGTGACGTCGTCCACCACCGGGTCAGCGTACACCCACGTCTCTGCAGTGGACCCTGTCTGCAGCAGGCGGCGCGCCGGCGTGCTGCTGGCCTCGCGGAACAGCACCAACACGTCGCTCACCTGGACGTTGAGAATGTCGGCCACGATTACGCGAATTGTCTTCTGAAATGCCGAAACAGCGTTCAGCGTCTGGGTGTCCAGGCTGAACGAGGCCGACATAAAAAGCTTTGCCGTTCGGTCTTTGAACAGGCGCGGGGCCACCGTGGGAATGCTGGGGTCGTCCACAAGTCCGGCCAGCAGGCGCGTGCACCGCAGGTCGCCCGTGCCGATCAACGTGGCGGCATTCCCACACTCGGACTTGACAATCGAGATGCGGTTGGAGAATTCTCCGTCGACGGTGCTGGTGTACGCGATCAGCTCGGCGGTGCACGACTCAATGAGCACGCCCTGTAGCGTTGAGCTGAGCAGGCTCTCTTGCGCAGCAAGCTTGCCCAGCAGACATTTCATGGTAGCCTCGTACACGTTTCCATAGTTACCAGCCGTCGCCAGCATTGCCTGCAGATCCACCTCCTCAAAGGAGCTGGACAACAGGCGGCGTTGCGGGGTGTTGGAGACTCCCAGCACAGGCTCAACAGACAGCAGCGTCGCGCGCCGCACGTTGTGACCCAGGCGGTTGCCATACATGCGCAGCGTCTGCGCGACGTTGTGCCTGTACACATCAAGCGAAACATGTTCACCACGCAGAGCTCTGACTCGCAAAATTTCCCACGAGCCCGAGTTTGCGGCTGTCATCTGCGCAAAATTGAGCGCAGCGGTCACGGACGGGTTCGACAGCAGCATCCCGGTGTTGCTCCACGAGTTCAGCACGTCGTCTGCCTCTGACTGCGTTTGCAGCAGGTGGCGCTGACCCACCAGCAGGCGCGAAGAGTGCGCAGCAGCGCGCTTGGTCGGAGCCTCGTGTCGCTGGTCGCCCTGTGCCACTCGCAGCGAGGGTGGCGAAATGTGCTGCTTTTTGGCCAGCCGCTCGACCGCCGCCCGACGCGCACTGTTCTCTCCCGCGTGATGCATTGCGGCCCTGCGCAACACGCCCGGCGCAGACTCCTCAAGGTCGACGTGCGAAACGCGCCCGTTCGCCCCGCCGTCGGCAGCCAACAGGCGGCGGCGGAACACGGTACCGTCGGCGTTTGTGATCGTCAGAATAGACACAACTATGGTTTTGTCGGCAATCTCCAGCGGCGAAAGTGTCACCTGCCCGCTCGTGCGCGAAATCCAGCGGTATCCGGGGTCCACGTACAGGCAGCCGTACGAACGCGGCTCTGCCAACGCGTCATCGTTGCGCGAGCACGAGCGGTTGAAGTACTGTTCTGCAACGGCCGTCCCCGTCGCCGTCTCGCCACCAAGCATCGTGTCGCGAATCCAAACCTTGGCTGCGCTGATGTCGGCGGCGCCGCCCTGCTTGTAGTAGTAGAGCGACTCGGCTGCTTCTGGCGACACTACGTTGTCCGAAATCGCGCGACGCCAAAAGCACGAAAACTGGCTTGGTGCAATCATCTCCGTGCTGGTCACCTGGTCACACACCAGCGCACCGTTAAACTCAGGAACAAGCGTGTAGAAAGCATCTTGTGCTTGCTTGGTCATGTTGAAACCCTCGCCATTGCGGATCATCGTAAGGATTGTGTCAAAGTGGCCCAGCCCAAGAAAATTCATGATGAGCATGGAGTCGACCCGAATCTTCAGATCCTGCGCGTACGAGCGCTGCATGAACGACACAGCGTCCAGCTCCAACGACAGTGCAGCCTCTGCATACGAAGACGCGCCAGTAAACTGTAACAGAGTCTCGTCCACCTCAACCTGCGTTTCCTCTGAGACCAGTGCTCCCACTGTCAGAGGGGGCAGAGTGGACACTGGATTCGTTTCCAAATACGTGTTGATGCTCTCTGTCGTCAGAACATCTTCTGCAAAGTCAAGTACACCTGAATCGTCGCTGATTTCCGTTTCCACCGAAATTCCTCCGGTTTGCAGCAGCTGGCGCTGCCCGGCGCCGCGTGGCGCACTGTCTGGCACCGACACGGTATTCCACAAACTGTCGTCTTCTCGTTCCATGTATGTGCTGTTGTCATCGTCGTCATCGTCGTCGCCAGCGTCTGCCACCACAGAATCTGACACGGACAGCAAGCGCCTTGATGCCACAGGTTCGGCTGCCACAGTCAGATTGTTGAAGTTTCGGTTGCCAAACTCGCTCACAGTCTGCTGGAGCGCGACAGCGCTGTCAGCCTCGGGCTTCACACCGACTCGCGCGGTGATCATCAGCGCCTCGGTCACGTCGTTGTACTTGAACTCCAGCTCACTGCAATGTGCCAGCACTGGATACCCGTCCAAATCAATGCTGACAAAGAACGTCGACAGATGCTTGAATCCCTGCAAATCGGTCAGCTCCAGGATACCTCCCAGGTAAATGTTGGTGCTTGCATCGGGCCCGGAAATATAGCCACCAGTCAGCGCGGCGCCAGTCGGAAAAGGCACAAAGAAGTCTTCGTTCACGTCAAACATACAGAACGTCGGTGTGTCTGGCACACAGGTCTGTGCACCGACTGACGCCAGATCGGTCGCACCCACCGTGTCCGTGTAGTAGTACCCGTTTCCAGCACGGCAAGGATACTGCCACGCGGCGCCCGTCGCGTCGGCCAGCGTCGGCACGCGCGCCCAGCGCAGCGTATCAGAGACAATTCGCGCTGCGCCAGGGTATTTGTTCCGGTCGTAGTCTGCGTCCAGCAGAATCCACTGGTACAGCCCGCCATTGGCAGCTGACGTGGCCTGGTGGATCTCTACACCCAGTGTGTCCAGCGGCGTGCGCGACTGCTCACTGGAGATGGAAAGAAAGACAAAATCACTCTTGTAATACGTGAGCAGAGCCTGGGCCGACGTAATCGAAACCGCGTTGGTGTGACTCATCAGTTCAACAAACGTTGCGCCCATTGTGTACTCGTACCTGAACAGCCCCGAGCCCATGTCGGTTGCGCGCGCGCGCGTCTTGAGATAGTCGTGTGTGAGCCGCACCTCAATCATGTAGCTGTCACCGACTTGCTGCAGTACTGTATACGACACTCCTTCGGGATAGACAAAGCGCGAGACGTTGTTCTGCGTGACAACGTCTTGTTCAGTAACAGTGCCGTTTGCGTCAGTAATATTCTGACGTGTCGTGACCTCTTCGAGTACCCATTCCACACCAGTAGCCAAAAAATCTGACGTGGTCAGTGAGCCGGGCGGAAGGCGGCTTGACAGAGCGTCGACGTAGAGAGAATTCTTCGTCATGTTCTGGGTACCACCCGGACACACCGTGGGGTCGTTTGATAGATCCTGCATATCAGGTGCTACCTGGTAGTCGCTGATCAAATTGTTGAGACAGCACACGTCGTCGTCGTTTGCATTTCCTTCGCACGGATGACTGGAAAGCGTCAAAGTAGCTTCATTAGCACCCACGGAGGAGAGAAACAGCAGAGGGACAGACCGCTCACCTGCGCTCACAGTCAAATTCATCACAATTTGATTAGTGTCGACTTCGTGTTCGACAGAAGTTACGTGGAACCCAGACGGCTGCACCTCCACGGCCTCTTCGTTGTAAGCCCGAACGTGTAGTACACCAATCATCAAGTAAACGAACGCCCATGTCATGACATGGGTCCGCCTTGTTGGAACACGCATCTACTGAACCTCGCAAACCGCTTTAAATATACACCGGTGAGGCAGTCAAACGTGGACAGATCTGTCAGCCCCAGAAGACGCGCGCACGACACGCATTGTCTCACAATGCTTTGAAACTTGGTGTTCAAGATCCTTGTATTTAAACAGTGAGAAGAGTTGTGCAGCAGCATGCACGCCCAGCACGTGTTCGTGTGCTGTGTGCTACTTTTTGTTGGTGCGTCAGCTATGAGGTTGCCCTCGCAGGCAGACGACTTTTCATGTGAATTAGCGGAAAACAGCAAACCGGTCCAACGCTTTCCATTTGACAATCCGGCAGCGCTGAACAAGGAAATAATCAGCGGTCAAAACACTGAAAAGTGGGGAAGTGTGACCGGTGTTAATACCGATTCTGACGGGCATTATTATGCTAAGTTTGCCGAAGGTTTTGTAGGAATGCGACCATTTACACTGGAACCTGGCGACGATATAACTTTTACATTCTGGCTGAAACCAGATTTCGGGGCGGGCAGCGGACTTATCAGAGCAGTTTTTGGTATCATGACAAGAACAGATCACATTGACATTCCAAACGGCAGAATCCAATTTGCATCTTTTGCCGACCACAGAGCTGACAGTAGGTTTTATTTGGGACCTACAAACGGGAATTCTTGGGTTGCGTTTGCTGGCACTGTGAAAAATGGAGCAAACATAGACTTCCCATTCGTCCCGCATCTTCCGAACAATGATGCTGCATGGCCGGCCAACACAGAACCTGGAGGCACCTGGAGCTTTGTTGCGTGGAGAATTCGCATGGACGACGGATTTCAATCACTTTCTGTCAATGGAATCGTAATGGAAGAAGGCATCAGACAAAAACCCCCATACAAAACGTATCAAGGCGGTGATAATCGTATAGGTTTGGTTTGGCCCGACAAATATCTGGGTGGTATGTCAGATTTTCGCATGTACAAGAGTTACCTCTCAGACGAACAACTTGCAGCAGTGCAACAGGGCAAACCAGCGTGCTCTGGACCGCCTCCTGGAAAGGTTCACCGCAAAAGAACGACAAAGATCAACGCGCGCATGTCGATTCCATTGACAGTCGAAGAGTTCAACGAGGACGCGCAGATGGAGTATCGCGAGACTGTGGCAGCCGTGGTCGGCGTAACCCCGGACCAGGTGACTATTGTGTCCGTCACTGCAGAATGAACTACGCGTAGCATGCAAAAAGTGGCAGGCCGGTGAACCGACAGTAGGTAGGCGACAGTACTTCAACCCAGCAATAATGCTGAAGCCAAGACCGTCTACCCTAGCAGCACTCTTTCATGCCAATGCGAGAATCTCAGGTCGACAACTCGAGCCTGGGCGAAACTTGCACCAGCGAGTGCTGCTCATCATTAGACATACCACTGCCTTTGGTTTCGGATAGATGTGACAGGTTAGTACGCATATATGAACTGTGCACCCGAAATCCAAAACGCGATTGCAGGCGCTTGAGTTGAGTTATTTCCAGTTGACTCAATTCACTAAATGCACTAATTTAGATTACTCAACTTGAAAACTAAAATGAAATTGGGTTGCTTGTGTTGAGTTGGCACAGACAACGAACCACGCGTGACAGATGCAGCGCGAATCCGTACACGAAATGCAGCGCAACGGCGCGCCACCGCAGAGTTCTGACGAACGCGTCACACAGTGGCTGGCGACAGCCTCCGAGGCCGACACCAACGAGTACACGGAGAAGTTGCTGCCTCCCAATATGTGTCTGGCAAAAGTCTCTGCCGGCGCGCTGGCCGACAGCAGCCTGGCGTACGAGGTGTTTGTGGACGACAGTGTCGCCGACGCGTACACCAAGATAGCACCAGGGCTCCCTGCAGACGACTTTCGCCGGCTGCTCGCGCACGCGTGGATGGCGCCGCGCGGCCCGGACTCGGTCGTCAAGCTCATCTTTCAGCTCGGCAACGTGCGCACAGACGGCGGCGGCCAGCGCAACAGCCATTTCTTCCTGCTCGGCTACCTTTGGCTGCTGCAGCACTTTCCCTCCACCGCGCTGCACAACCTGCACCGCGTCCCGCAACACACGTGCCTCAAGCACCTCCTCGACATCGTGATGCTGGCCATGGACGCCGTCGCGCACGGCTGCGACTTCTTTGAGGTTGCCGAGGCGATGCAGGCGCAGCGCGAAGCCGCCAGCGCGCGCAGGGCAGAGCTCGCCTCGTCCGTGGGCAAGAAGGCGCGCAACAAGCGCCGCAGGACGGGCGCGGCCGCGCAGCGCATTGCGTTCGCGGCCTCGATCGGACAACCGCTCGCGGCGCTCGAGGAGCAGCGCCCTGAGACCGCGGAGCTTGCGCCCGGCAGCAAGCGCAAGCACAAGTCGGTGCCGTGGAAAACCTCGGCGCTGCGCGACCAGTACAGGGCGTATTCCATGCAGGCAGACACCGCGAAGGCTCAAGCGGCAGCCACGGAGAGCCCGCAGCACATTGAGACGCGGCTGAACAAGCATGGCCGCTCGCAGCTCGCGCGGCGCTTGCGGCGGCGCCGCTCGCAGGTGATGTGCAGCGACTCGGTCCCGGAGTGGCTAGCGAATCTGTACGACGCGGTGATTGACATCTTTACAAAGGGAATCATCGCCGAGATGCAGCTGTGCAGGCGACTGCAGACCGGCCCGCACGTCGCAGTGCGCTTCACCGGGCGGCACGGTCTGTTTGCCAAGCACTTTCCCACCTTTGGAGGCTTGCACGACAACGCGACAGACCTGGGCAACGCCATCGCGCGCGACATATACGCAGCGCTTTTCAGCATGCGCGACCCCGACGAGGGGCACTGCGAACCCGTCAGCGCAGGCAGCAGACTGCTGCAGGCACTGAGGCCATGCCGTACAGGCCTGCAGGGGGACATGAGAACCGACACCCACATGTGCAATGAGCTGACCGCCGCGCACGTGAACAGCA
>Ga0209600_1000418_pt1 | contig 33761 bp, 29 predicted proteins | sample COGITO_mtgs_1104_FD_185518 | JGI IMG/M metagenome (GOLD analysis project Ga0209600, IMG submission 185518) | Pelagic marine microbial communities from North Sea - COGITO_mtgs_110421 (SPAdes) (version 2) | ecosystem: Environmental > Aquatic > Marine > Epipelagic ... | reverse complement strand
TGCAGGTAAGGATCCTCCATTCAATAGTCTAGCGAGGTCGTAAGCCTCACTCATAGTAAAATTTCCAGAAATTTGAGTTTTACCATTAACTATTGCACCTCGCACTACAGGAGCACTATAAACAACATTATCCATAGTAATAGCAACTAGTCTATTAATGTTTTCTGAGGTCATTCTAGCCCATTGACCCATACCCTCTTCAGTCATGCTCAAATCAACTGTCACTGCTCCACTCATCTCATCATAACCTTGACTCGCTTTCGCAATATGACTCCCATTTACTTTGGCTTTTCCATTATCCGGCACTTTACAAGCATAGAGGAACCAACCTTTATTCTTTCTCGCTTGATCAATGTACTCCTTTTCGACACCCCACATAAATCGAACCTGTGATTCAAATTGAGCTTTTATATCGGAACGATTGAGCAAAACATCAACTCGTGCTTTATCTTGATTATTTTTTGCAAAACCAACATTTCCTGGTCCTGTATAATGAATCAATGAAGTCAATCCGCTCTGCGCGGTTTCCGTTTCATCAAAAGAAAGTGATAAGGTGTCTTCTTCTAAACCTTCGTCTCGCGTTGACAATGCACTTGCTTGATCCCATGAAGTTTGAATTTGATCAAATAAATAGGTTTCAAAAAACTCAAGATTTGCTGTAGACTGTAGTTTTTTAGCCACTATTTTTTCATCATGAAAACCTGGGATTTCAATGTAAAGCCTATTGTTTTTGGCATCTTTTTGGATATTTGGCTGAGCCACTCCAAACTGATTGATTCGATTGCTCATTACGTTTTCAATTCCGTCCATTGACTTGGTAATCAAATCACGAAGATGGGCGATTACAGCATCGTCACTTGTACCTATCTCGATACCGTCTCCTTGAATGATTACGCATAAAGGTAAGCCACCATTATATATTTTAAATTCTGCATGGAATAAATCAATAAAGTCTAAAGAGCTGTTATTGCTATATTTTTTTAGTGCTTTCTCAAAAGGGCTTGTAAAAGCGATATCATTTTGATTTTTGACTTGGGATTTAACAAATTCAGGAGTCGACACCTCAAGCGTGACACGCATTCCTCCAACAAGGTCAATATCAGGTGTGGAATCGGAGTTTGTCGCCCTTGGATCGACTTCCTCAGAGCCCTCAGATAATTGACTGCAAGAATACAAACTAATTAATAAAAAGAAAAGTAAAGTTTTCATCTCGTTTGTTTTATAAATGTGTACGCAGTGAATATAGTAAATTAATTCATCATCAGTTGCTCATAGTAAGGGAAATCAAACGAAGAAACCGTTTGCTTGTATTGAGCCCGAGGTCGAGACCTTAGATTGTATTCGCTCACCATTACCTGACCATAGGCACCAACAGACTGGATGATCAATTCATCTCCCCTTTTGAGTCGTTCAATGGAATAATCGCGACGAAACACATCACTTGACTCACAAATCGGACCTACAATATCATACTGCTCTTTTTCTTCACCGGGGAGAACATCTTTTTTGATAATAACATGTTCGGCCTCATAGAGCGCCGGACGTAAAAGATCGGTCATACCTGCATCCACGATCGCAAACTGCTTGGTAACCCCTTGCTTTATGTATAGGACACGCGTATGAAGACTTCCGCACTGCCCCACAAGAGACCTCCCTAGCTCAAAATGGACCTTCTGTCTATCAGACACCTTTAAGTTATTCCGTATGATATCAAAAAAAGAAGCGAAATCTGCTATTGGGTTTTGAGAGGGCTGCTCATAATTAATTCCCAATCCTCCTCCAAGATTAATGTGCTCTACATCTATACCTTCGTCATATAGCTCAGACAAAATGTGATTGACCTTTAAAGAAAGGTCTTTGAAATTATCCAGATTTAATATTTGGCTTCCAATGTGAAAATGAAGTCCTGTTAGCTTCAAATAATGGCTGTCTTCTATCAAACGAACCGCCCCCATGAGGTGCTCACACGAAATGCCGAATTTGTTTTCGTTTTTACCTGTGGTAATGTATTGATGGGTGTCTGCACTGATGTTGGGATTCACGCGAATGGCTATGCGTGCTATTTTGCCCCTATGCTTGGCAAGTCTATTGATCACTTGGATTTCCTGAGTGGACTCCACATTGAAACAAGCAATGTCGTGCTCCAATGCAATCTCAATTTCTTGATCGGTCTTCCCTACTCCTGCAAAAACAATTTTTTTAGCCTCATACCCGCATTGAAGGGCATGAAGAATTTCATTTCCACTCACACAATCTGCCCCGAAGCCATGTTTGGCAATGATATTATTGATGCGTTGATCTGTATTTGCTTTGATCGCATAGTGAATCTGATAGTCTTCCGCGTCAAGAAGTATTTGTTTGAGTGTTCGCTCTAAAAGATCCAGATCATAAGAGTAATAAGGTGTATTCATCGATTTTTTTTTGACGAATGTATCTCCGGTAATGACCGCAAACAATTAATCTGTTAAATTTGTCAAATATTTAACTTATTGTTAAAATATTAACATGATTACATTAAAGACCCATATCGACCAATTGATTCATAAAGAACCTTTCTTAGTAGAGAACATCCAAAATGGACTAATCAACATCTCTGCCCTCGCCAGAAAGCTCGAACCCAAGCTCTCCAAAAAAGTTGGAAAAAAGCTGAACGTAAATGCCATTATCATGACGATTAAGCGAATGGAAATTGAGGAGATCAAAAAATCACGTCCGCTCAAAAAACAGATAAAAAACATTGGAGATCTAACAGTAAAATCTGGACTCATCGACTACAGCTTTCAAAACACTCCTGAATTTGAAAAAATGTCTTCTAAATTCAGCTTGAAACAGCTTACCAACACCAAGGGATTTCACACGTTATGTAAAGGCATTCACGAAACCACTGTGATCATCAGCGAAAATTTAAAAAGCATTTTTGAAAAATCACTGGGAGACATCCCTTACATCTCCCGTCAAGAAGATTTGGCCAGTATCACCATACAGCTTCCTAAGCTCAATACAGAGGTCAGTGGTTTGTATCATTATCTATTGGGCATTATTACCTGGAGAGGCATCAGTATTGTAGAGGTTATATCTACTACTCATGAGCTCACCATTATCTTAAAAGAGGAGCACGTGAGCGCTGCCTTAGAAGCCTTAATGGAAATCAAAGAAAAATAGAACTCATCTATCTTTCAATTGGTTTACCTTCCTCGGAATAAAGAATTCCAAATTTAGATCTGTGAACTATAGGATTTCCGTTTTCATTCCATGCCTTATCATAGTTTTTTTCTCTATCAAATTCATTCTCAAGCTGACCTGACTCGTACCAATATTTTCCTTTATTCCATACCGTCGTCTGTTTTGTTCGAATAGAATCAACTTGTATTTCTTTCATTCCATAAATAAGCTCACTTTTTTGCTGCCCAGATTCATACCAGGTCTTATCGGGACCTATCAACATACCATTGTAGGTAATCACCTCTTTGAGCAATTGACCTCCTTTACGATTCCAATATTGTTCTTTGACGAGCTTTCCCTTTTTGTAAGTAAATTCTGTATAATTAGCCCTAGTTTCAGTTATCGTCCCACCCAAAGTATCTAGCACGGCATGGATAATCATATCGGATTCACTAAATGCTACTCCTGAAAATCCCTCAACATTGTGTTGCTTCACTAAATGATGACTTTTCCAATTAGGTCTGAGCGTCGAATTTTCTATGTAAGCAATGTTGTGTTCGTCCAGCTCTCTAGCTAAGGAACGCTCAAAGTATATTCTGCAAGTGTCTCTATCCTCATAAGAATAAGAATCACAATCGTATGGCATAAGACCTACAATTGAATCGAAGGAAACACGTGTTGGTTTATTTTCTTCAGAGGCTTGTGCAGATTTATTATCATTTCCACAAGAGAAAAGCAAAATAAAGGATGTCAATGTTAAAAGAACTTTCATAACTGCATTTAAGATTTAATAAAAATAAAAAAACATTCAATAAAACTAAGTATTAGGAAACGCTTACCAGCCGCCACCACCGCCGCCGCCGCCGCCGCCGCCAGAACTTCCCCCACTACTAAATCCGGAGGAAGAACCCGGTGTAGACGAAGACGCACTTGTTGCACTTGATAAAGAGCTTGATAAGCTAGACGAAAAACTCGATCCATTAAAACGAATGAGATGGCTATCACTATACCAAGTAATGGAACTACTGTCCACTTCTATATTGGCCGATTTTATATAATGATCAAATTTCTTTCCCCACTCATTTTCTACCCCCAATGCCATGGCATAAGACAAATATTTTTCAAATACCTCCTGAGTTACATCTGGTGGATGTAAATGCCTGAGCCTCTCCTCTTCTGCAATAGACAAGTACATTTTAAATCCTTCAATTTGACCCATCAGCTTTTGCCCAGCTACTGTTGGGGCCTTTAATAAAAAAAAGAATAACCAATTGATTCCTGCAAGAACCAACCAAAACAAAAGGTACAGAAAAGAGGACTCTGAATTAATGACGCCATTTAAAACAAAAAAAACAATAACAAAAAAGGGAAAGATAAACTTCCAAGCCGAATCTGTCTTGGGAACAATTGCAACGGCTACAGATAAGATTAAAAGAGGTATGACGACCATTACAAACCCGAAATTCCAAAAACAAATCACCCAACCTAATATGAAAATAAACAAAGTCATCACATTACCCAAACACGAAAACACAAAATTGGTATTGAACAACTTGTTGTTCCGATTTTGACTCTCACATTGCTTTTCAACAACCTTCTCTGCGGCTTGAAATATTTCCCAGTTTTTCTTATCAAGTAACAGTTCGTCTCCTTCTTCAAATAATGTATCAAATAGCTTTTGCTCAAATTTTGTTAAGTCCTTTGGTTCATTTTTAATGAGCATAAAAATCTCATATTCTTTAGACAGTTCTTTAATGGTTAGGGCTTTTTTTGATGCTAGGTTGATGATTTCGCTTGTAAGTAAATTGCTTGCTTTGCCGTACGTGGATATATATCCCAAAGCAGATGGAGACAAATCATTTGGTGGATAAAACAATGGATAAATGACATCTTTTGGTGGATCAACCCCTACTTTTTTCCAAGTGAAATAATAAAAGCCACCTATAAACAACAGACCTAAAACGACAAAAACATAGACGTTGTATTCTCTCCATAGCTGAGAAAGAAACGAAGGCTCCTCAACAAAGCCCTTAGGCCATCCCACTACAATAGTCAAACCTTCCCCCTCGAAATATCTTTTAGTTGAGCTAAAAACAATAGTATGTTTATCGATAACTTTAGTTACAAAATCTTTTCCTTTTTCCCCTTGACGCCCACTGTATGCCGTATAGCTTTTTATCGGCGCACCTTGAGGAAGGTGAACAACACAAGCAATACTATCAAAGCGCATTTCCCAGTCATTGCCATTAACATTCCAGTAAAGCTCGTCATGTTCATCAAAAAAACCGAGTTGACCGTCCGTTTCATATTTGATTTTGTAATCGTAGTCACCGTGAGATAAAATGACATTTTCTTCACCAACGTATATCGCCTCTCCGTTAGAGATTCCTTTCATATGATAAGGCTCCGGCATATTGTTTTTTGTAACTGCATTTACCTTAAATGAAACCTTTGCTACACCACCTGATTTATTCTTGTATTTCGTTGGAAAACTCCGTACAATTCCCCTCTTTATCAAATCTCCCTTCACACGCACCGATATATTTTCAGTAACCCTAATTTTACCTGAAGGTTCAATCCAAATCTCGCTCTTAAAAAGCTTTATACGTTCATAGTCTTCAGAATCATCCTCTTCCTTTTGTTCTTGATAACTATTCTCTACAAGAGCTTTCTTAAAAAAGACTCCGATTAGGAAAGGATCATCTGGTTTTATTTTTTGCTTACTAGAAAATGTAATGGTTTCATCATCTATTTTTGTGCTAATCACATCACGAGTAAGCTCAGGATGACTGGGACTAATTTTTTCTTGCCATAGGAGCTTTCCTCCTTTCGGTAAATGCACTATAAAATGTATGCTGTCTATGGGGTATTTCCAGTTATGACCATCTTTTACATCATACAATAATGCATCATAATATCGATAGTTGGATACGCAGTTCTTTCTTAGGTTTTTGTGAAAGTTTTTATGGAAATAAATGGCTTTTGTTGAATATTTTTTTTTGAATCCTACATGAGAATTTTCCAATAGATCGTAATAAATAGGAAGCACCTCATATTTTTGTTGTTTTATATCATCAATCTTTCCTATAGCCTCTATGGTTTCAATATACTCTATATCGCCTGTAGGAAGAATCCAAATTTCTGTTTTCAATAGATTAATCTGTTTGTCTTCTGGTGGATCATTGAGGTTTTGTCCAAAAACAATGAAGTTCTGACCAAATAATAAAATGGTCAATACCGCGAAAAGCTTTATGTGAATCATTTTACTCAATGTAAGTCTATTTCTGGAACTATTCTCTCCCTTGGGTCATCGAGCTGAAAAAATTCTGCTTCTTTAAACCCCGAAATCGAAGCCACTATATTGGAAGGAAATGCCTCTATCAAATTATTTAAATCACGAACAGAACCATTATAATACCTTCGGGCATGCTGAAGTGTATTTTCAATATCAGATAGCTTCTTTTGAAAATCAAGAAAATTCTTGTCTGCTTTAAGGTCTGGATAATTTTCAACCACTACCATTAACTGACTTAGCTGAGTCCCTAAAAAACCTTCTTTACCACCTCTATCACTCATCATTTTTGCTCCCATTGCTGAAGAGCGAGTTATGGTGATTTCCTCGAGCAGCTTCATTTCATGTCTAGCGTATCCCTTAACCAGGTTGACCAGGTTAGGAACGAGCTCATGTCGCTGCTTGAGCTGAACATCTATCCCACTCCAAGCTTCCCTTTTAATATTTCTCGATTTGACGAGCTTATTAAAGGCTATAATAAAATAAACAAGCAGTAAAGCAATCAAGACCAGAATATATACGATCGGTGTCATTCAGAAAAAATATGGTCCTAAAGATAGAAAAATCAAAGAGTACTTATCGATTTTGGAACGCTCTTTGGATTTTGGGTCATATAATATTTATCTTGGTCAAAACTTTTACATGAAGTATTCAATTGGATTTGTTTTGTCCTTACTTTGTTTTTCTCTTTACAGTCAAATCCCAAATGGATATTACAGTAGCGTTGATGGTTTAACGGGAATAGACCTAAAATCAGAACTCAATACTATTATTAAAAATCATATTGAATTTCCTTACACGAGCGGCAGTACGGATGTATGGGACATCCTAAAGGAGACAGATAAAGACCCCGACAACCCGAACAATGTGATTTTGTTGTATTCAGGATGGTCAAAAAATGGAAATCAAGAGTTCAACGGAGGCAACGGATGGAATCGAGAGCATGTTTGGCCAAAATCGCGAGGAAATTTTGGTGATGCTGAAGGTCCAGGCACTGATGTTCATGCCTTAAGACCTTGTGATATATCTGTAAATGCTTCTAGAAGCAACAGATGGTTTGCAGAGTGTGATACCGAATACATCGACGGAGATGGACCTACCGGATGTTATATGAGCGCTACAGAATGGGTGTGGAAACCAAATGAAAATGTAAAAGGAGATGTCGCGAGAATGATTTTTTACATGGCAACAAGATATGAGGGGCAAAATTCGGAGCCGGATCTTAAGCTAATAGATTATCTACCAACAAATAATAATACTTCGGATCCCATACATGCTAAATTATCAGATCTTTTACTTTGGCATGAACAGGATCCCGTTGATGATTGGGAACGTCAGAGAAATGACATCATATATTACGACTTTCAGAATAATCGAAATCCATTTATAGATCATCCAGAGTTTGCTCAGCTGATTTGGGGAAGTTTATCTGGAAATACGGCGAACGGCAAGACGCCTAAAACTTTGATCAAGGTCATGGATTTTTTAGGAAAAGAGGTCGAATCTAAAACGAATAAATTACTGATTTATTTATACAGTGATGGCTCTGTAGAAAAGAGGTTTGAATACTCAAATAAAGACTGAACCATATTTATTTTAAATATACACTAAGGATAGAAAAACACGGATAAACCGATAACGGCAAAGGTTAAGATAAACAGGGATTAAAAGTTCAATCAACTAAAGATGAACCTTTGGATTTAAGTTTTTAGTTGCATCTATCTTTGCCCTTCAAAGTACATTTCTCAGTTAAACCAAATACACAATCAAATGGATTAGATGATCCAAATGGATTAGATCCACAGTCCAAAAGAATTAAAGCAGTAGCCCCTGTTACGTCGAGACTTGTAAGCTTATTGCCACCGCAAAATAATTCAGTTAGAGAAGTGTTGTCGCTAACAATAAGTTGGGTAAGTCGATTATATTGGCATTCTAATCTATATAAAGAGGTATTTTGACTTAAATCTAAAGTTGTGAGTTGATTTCTGGCACAATATAAAAACTGTAGTGCAATACTTTTACTTAAATCAAGAGCTTTAAGTTGATTATTTCTGCAATCTAAAAAGGTTAAATCAACATTTTTATTTAAATCGAGATTTGTAAGTTTATTAGAATGGCAATCTAAATGGGTTAAATCTTTATTCTTACTTAAATCAAGATTTGTAAGTTGATTAGCTTCACAATAAAAGGATGTTAAATTAGTATTCTTACTTACATCAATATTAGTTAATTGATTATTACCACAATATAATTCAGTTAAAGCAGTATTTTCTGCAACAATAAGCTCGGTAAGTTGCGTATGTCTGCAATCTAAAAAGGTTAAATCTACATTTTTATTTAAATCGAGATTTGTAAGTTTATTCCCACTGCAATCTAAATGGATTAAATCTTTATTCTTACTTAAATCAAGATTTGTAAGTTGATTATACTCACAAATTAATTTGGTTAATGCAGTTGCACCACTTAAATCAAGATGAGTAAGTTGATTAGCATCACAAGAAAAGGTAGTTAACTGAGTGTTTCGAGTCAAATCTAATTTTGTCAGTTGATTGTAAGAACAAAGTAATTTAGTTAATGATATATTTTTACTTATATCAAGATTTGTAAGTTTGTTGGCCATGCAATCTAGATGATTCAATGCATTAGCGCCACTCAAATCAAGACTTGTAAGCTTGTTGGAAGTGCAATACAATTCAGTCAAAGAAGTATTTTGACCAACAATAAGTTGGGTAAGCTGATTCTTCTGACAATTTAAATACGTTAAAGCAGTATTATGACTCACATCCAAAATTCTAAGCTTATTGAATTGGCAATTCAAATGCGTGAGAGCAGTAAAAGCCTCAATACCCGTAAAATCAGAAATTTGACCACTCACTAAAATTCTTCCATCATATATATTCGCTTCACTCTCCTGTATCTCTGAGTCTCCGTTCGTATTTATTTCAGGATTTCCAACCAAGTATGCCTTAAACTTGGCATCAGGTATATATACATTCTGCCCAAACAGACTAACACTCAAAAACACAGATATGAATAGTAGAATTGTTTTCATAGTTAGATTTTTACCAAAGATAGAAAAACACAAAGACTAATACTCCACGCTAAACACCTTCTCTGTACTCCCGTCATCATAGACATAGATCAAAGGCGTATTGGGCTTAAAAGTGGTTTCTCTACCCATTAGGTCGAGGATTTTAATGAGGGTTTTGGGAGTGCCTGTATAATCATTTAAACCTGTTATTGAAGAAGAACAACCATTATTACAATAATCACTAAAAGAATACTGAGGGTCGAAATTATTCCAATTGGCAATGCACCAATCAACATCATCAACTTCAATACAGGTCAAATTTGGATTGCTTCCCGGCCATAAATAATTGAAATTATCATTATTACCGTTGGCTACATTTAAACAGGTGAGTTGGTTAAATTGACAATCTAATTCTGTTAAATTCACATTACTACTCACATCTAATCTGGTAAGTGAACAAAATGAACAGTCTAAATGGTTTAGGGAAACTGCTCCATTCGTATAAAGATTGTTAAGTACATTTCCTGGGGCATATAGAACAACTAAATCAGGGTTTTGACTCACATTGATGTTTTCGATTGCATTATAAGCACAATGCAAAATAAACAAATCTGGATTCTGACTCACATCGAGACTGGTAAGCTGATTACTTGAGCAATACAATTCTGACAAATTCGTGTTATGACTTATATCGAGCTCAATAAGCTGATTCCCAAAACACTGAAATTTAATTAGATTCGTGTTCTGACTCAAATCAATTTCAGTGAGGTAATTGGACTGGCAATCCAAAAACGTCAATTCAACAAAATCTTCTATTCCAGTTAAATCAGAAATACCTCTGAATGCCAAATTAAGAATTTCTATCGTATCGACATTTGAGGTTAGTACATAACCATCTAAAACATCATCATATCCCATATCAATCAACTCCTGCTCAAAATGCTCATCCGATACATATGTAAATTGCTGCCCCCACAGATTGGTGGAAAAAAGAATACATCCCAATAGAAATATTGTTTTCATTGAAAGAAATAATGTTGTTTAATAGTTTGTCAAATTTAGCTCAAATCCCACTATAAATGACAAAACAATCAATTAAAGTTCGAAACTCTTTCTTAACGGATGGTATCCAAGCCAAAACTCAAAGAGATTTTAGTAATTTAAAGGAAAAACCTAATCGCAAACAATTCTATCGATAATCGCCCGACTCCGCTCGCCTTTTACCAGGTGCCGTTTTTGTATTTACTCGTACCGTTTTGTATTGGAATATTTCTTCATTTTACTGATATAGATTCATATTCGTGGCTGATATATAATGTCATTTTATTGGCTTTATCAATTGTTATGTATTATCTCAAAATATTTCGATTTTACCCCTTTGCTTTTTTACTTTTTTTACAACTCGGTTATTTCAGCATGCATCTAAAAACTGTGAATAATAACATTGAAATCCCTGAAAACGAGACTTATTTTCAAATCAAAATTCTAGAAAAAACAAATACAAGAAAAAGCTGGAACAAAGGACTTGCCGAAATTCAATATTTTTATACTCATGACAATAAAACCATAGATGTTTCACAAAAATTACTCTACTATACGGATAGTAACACAAATAAATTAATTAGTGAAGGAGATGTGCTTCTTCTTTCAAGTAAAATATCCAAAATAAAGAACAGAGGAAATCCTGGCGAATTTGATGCATCACTGTATTGGAGGACAAAAAACACTAAACTCTTAAGCTTCTTTGATCAAAACGATTTTTCAATCTTGAGCAATGAACCTCCTAGCTATAAAAACACCATTGAAAAACACCTAGTTGATATTTTACAAAATAATTTGCCTAAATCACAAGTAGGATTGGCAAAAGCCTTATTTCTCGGGGATAAATCAGAGCTAACATCTGAAACAACAAGAGCATTTAGTGCTGCCGGAGCTATGCATTTTTTAGCAATATCAGGGCTCCATATTGGTCTTATGATATTTGTAATGCTCTATGTATTTCGTGTTTTTTCAAAATTTATATCAAGATATCAGGCAACCATTTTAATCCTCCTTTTCATTTGGTTTTACGCATACCTCATCGGTTTTCCACCTAGCGTAGTAAGATCTGTTTTCATGTTCAGTTTAATTACTTTGGGATCCGTTTTTAGTGCACAAAATAACCAATTGAATTTATTAAGTTTTTCTGCATTCATTTTATTGATTTTAAACCCTTGGTATTTATTCGATATCGGATTTCAGCTATCCTACTTGGCCATGTTCGGTATACTTCTTACCTACACTAAAATTCAGGAATTTTACCATTTCAAGAATAAAATATTGCGTTATCTATGGAATGGAACAGCACTCGGACTTTCTGCACAAATTTTTACAATTCCATTTTGCCTATACTATTTTCATCAATTCCCCAATTACTTCGCACTTACCAACCTCGTAATCATAATTTTGTCAGGTGTACTGATATCACTTGGAGCCAGTTTATTTATATTTTCTTGGTCCCCTATTTTGTCTGTTGGTATTGGCTTTGTTCTTTCATCATTATTATACCTATTGGCTTACTTCATTGGTTGGATTGAACAATTACCCGGTTCAGTTTCAAAGGGATTTCAGCTTAATGAATATGAACTATTCGGGTTATATGTTTTGATCGTTTTAATATTGATTGCCTACCTATATCAAACCCGTCAGATCTATATTTATATGCTTGGTACAATTATACTAATTGCCATGTCATCTCACAGATACAACAACTTAAATGAAAAACATTTAATATTATTCAATAGCAATAAACTGTGTTTTGCCATTCACTCTAGCAATCAAATTTATTTTTTTTACGATGATCTAAAAAAGAATGAATACAAATACCATAGAATCCTTGAATCCTATGAGAAATGCTACCCTGGTATTATTTCGAAAATTTCTATCAAAGACAAGAACATGACTTACACAATACAAAACAAAAAAATCACAATACTAAACAATGAAAATAAAAAACTCCTCATTCTAAATGATGAAAAATATCAAATCGTTTATGACAATAAAACACAAGAATCTTCAGAAGCAAAACAAATAGGAATGCCTTGGGTCAAGGGGCTAAAAACCACACTAAATAAAGCCATTACATACCCTTTCTAAAATACTTATTGATGTAGCATAGCCTCCCCAATGTTATTTTAATGTTAAGTAATTCAAATTACTTGATATCCAATCTAAAAGAATGAGTACTTTTGCGCCTTGAAATTTAAACTTAAGGATATGAAAAGTACCATTTTTGCCCTATTTACCAGCTTAACTTTTACACTTACCGCACAGGTTCCAAATTGGACACAATACACGTGTGATGCTGATGCTTACACGATGTATTCAGAGCTTTCCAAAGGAAAAGCAGTATTGCTTAGCTTCTCAAATCAATGGAACCCGGCAAGTTCTCAAACTGCAAACGAAACAGAAGTTCTTTGGCAGAATATGATGGGCGAAAACGTAAAGGTTTTTGGATTCCTAAATCAAGACCAAGATTTTAACAACTCTGATTGTGATGATTATTACTCTTGGATTTCAGAAAACAACATCACCTACCCTACATTTATTAATGTTGAAGATGTGTTAACAAACTACATCAACAAATACACAACAAGTGGTGCGGTTAATCTTCCTTGGTTACTATTGTTTTTTCCTAACGAAGAAAATCCATCAAACAGCACACTCGCATACAGTGGAAACAGTATCAATGAGGTCAATCATATATTGCATGATGATTGGTTACAGAATGTTGGAATTTCCATTAATAATAAACAAGAATTAAAATTGGTAAAGATCATCGACCAACTTGGAAGAACAACCGAATTTAAACCAAATACACCATTGATATATGTTTATAATGATGGAAGCACAAAGAAAATATACGTTTCAGAATAAGAGAATCTTTAAGAAAAGACGCATCATATAAAAAAATAGAATATGAAATTCACAATCACTTCAATACTACTTTCTATCGCATTAATCAGTAATTCACAGATTCCTGATTGGACAAAATCAACATGCGATGGAACAGAGTACAACATGAGAACAGAACTCAATAGAGGAAATGCCGTTTTAATGGATTTCTCAGCCATGTGGTGCACTCCATGTAACATCATCGCCCCTGCAACAGAACAAACATGGCAGAATTTTGATTCAGGAAACAACCACTTAATGGTTTTTGGCTTTCTCTATCAAGACAACTCATTCAACATTAGTGATTGTCATGACCAACAAACGTGGTCGCTAGCACATGGGATTACCTACCCAGTATTCACGGATATTGAAGATATTCTGTTTGAATATGCAGATGCCTACTCTACTGACGGATCCGTAGGTTTTCCATGGTTACTCCTTTTCCTTCCCGGCAACTCTGAACATCCAGAAGAATATTTAGCATACAAAGGACATGATATCAATGAAGTAAATCAAATACTAGAGAATGTTTGGGCTCCCCAGCTTGAAATCAATGAAATCACACACGAAGAAAAAACATTGATAAAAATAGTAGATCAATTAGGTAGAAACACGTCTTACAAGCCAAATACTGCATTAATTTATGTTTACAGCGACGGAAGCACAAAAAAGGTGTTTACAATAGAATAAGTCGCCAATACCTCATTTCAAGGTCTGATTTTATAATAGTGATGTAGTAATTTCTTTCATAATTTTATCTTTACAAAAAAATGAAGATGAAAACCATTTGTCCAAAGGAATGTAAAGATAGAATAGCAAAAGGCGAAAACCTTGAAATTATTGATATCAGAGAACTTTATGAGTACAACCAATGCAACATTGGCAGCCGTCATATCCCTATGTCTGAAATTATAGAAAAGCACAAAGAACTTGACGCGAAAAATCAAATCGTGATTTTATGTCGATCAGGAAAACGTGCTGAAGCTGTCGCTAATCTTCTTGAATGCGAAACCCAATTTAAAGAGGTTTGGATTGTGGAAGGTGGTATTAAAGCTTGGAAAGAAAGAGTAGACCCCACTTTAAATATAGAATAAATGGATATCATCAATCAACTCATAGATTTTATTCTTCATCTAGATTCGTATCTGTATACAATGATTTTGGAATATGGCTACTGGATTTATCTGATCTTATTTTTAATCGTATTTGTAGAAACTGGATTGGTTGTTATGCCCCTATTGCCAGGAGATTCTCTTTTATTTGCTGCAGGTACTTTTTGTGCAGGGGTTGTTCACAATGGCCAAACGGCAGAACTCAATATTTTTATTGTTATTCCTTTGCTGATCTGCGCGGCACTTATCGGAGATAATTTGAATTATTATATCGGAAGGAACATTGGCTTAAAAGTGATGCAATGGAAAATCAAGGGACGACAAATTGTAAAACAATCCTACATAGATAAAACCCAATCATTTTATGACAAACACGGACCGAAAACCATTATTCTCGCTAGATATGTACCTATAGTTCGAACATTTGCACCGTTTGTAGCTGGCGTCGGCAAAATGAATTATTATATATTCTTGAAATACAGTGTTTTAGGGGGTATTACATGGGTTTTTGCTTTAACTCTGTTAGGGTTCTTTTTTGGCGCGCTCCCCATCGTTCAAAACAATTTTGAAATCGTCATATTTGGAATTATTGGACTTTCATTATTGCCAATGGTAATTGAGTTTATTCGTGCAAAAATGAATAGAAAGAATCTATAAAATATCAAATAGAATTATGCATGCATAATAATTTTTAGTATTTTTGAATGACAATAAAAAAAGAACTTTACAACCCAATCAAAATGAGTAATACAGCATACATTGTAGCCGGCTTTAGATCTGCCGTTGGAAAAGCCGGGAAAGGCGGATTTCGTTTTTACAGACCAGATGATATTGGAGCATCAGTTATAAAGCACCTGGTAAAAAGTCTTCCAAATCTCGACAAGGAACGAATTGACGATGTTATTGTTGGCAATGCTACACCGGAAGCCGAACAAGGCTTAAACATGGGTAGAATGCTGTCTCTAATGGGATTAGATACAGATAAAGTCCCTGGCATGACTGTTAACAGGTATTGTGCATCGGGTCTAGAAACCATTGCCATTGCCCAAGCAAAAATTGAAGCAGGAATGGCTGATTGCATAATTGCAGGAGGTGCAGAATCCATGTCAGTTATGGCGATGGGTGGATGGAGAATTGTTCCCAATGCAAAAGTGGGTAAGGAAAATCCAAATTGGTACTGGGGAATGGGACTTACTGCCGAGGCGGTTGCAAAAGAATTTAAGGTGAGCAGAGAAGAACAAGACTTATTTGCACTTCAGTCTCATGAAAAAGCCATCAAAGCCATCAAAGAAGGAAGGTTTAAGGACCAGATTGTGCCTATTGACGTGGAACACATTTTTTTGGATGAGAATGAAAAAAGACAAGTGAAAAACTACACAGTGGATACTGACGAGGGCCCAAGACCAAGTAAAATTGAAAAACTAAACTCACTCAGACCCGTTTTTGCACAAGGAGGATCTGTAACTGCAGGAAATTCTTCTCAAACTTCCGACGGAGCAGCCTTTGTTATGGTAATGTCTGAGAAAATGATGAAAGAACTTAATATAGAACCAATCGCTAGACTGGTTTCATATGCAACAGTAGGTGTTGAACCTAGGATAATGGGAATAGGTCCTGTAAAAGCGATTCCAAAAGCCTTGGACATGGCAGGCTTAAAAATGAATGACTTGTCTTTGGTCGAGTTAAATGAAGCTTTTGCGTCACAATCTGTTGCTGTATTAAGAGAAACTGGTTTAAACCCAGACATCGTTAATGTAAATGGAGGTGCAATTGCACTAGGTCACCCCCTTGGATGTACAGGCGGAAAACTTTCCGTTCAGCTGATCAACGAGCTTCGACGAACTAATGGCAGATACGGAATGGTAACCATGTGCGTAGGCACAGGACAAGGAGCTGCCGGAGTTATTGAGCTATTAAATTAATTCCTGAAATTCTTTTTTTAGAGCGTCTACGGCAATTTCAGTAGGAAACTGTTCTAGCTGAGCTACAATTTCCATTATTTTTTCTGAAAGCTGAATACTCGTGGCACTCTCTTCCATTTGACTACCTGCAATATGGATGAGTTTAATCACTTCTTCCTTTGAAGATTTCATAATACCCCAAGTGAGGGGAGTAATAAAAATTTGTTGCGTCACATTGTGCTCAAATTCATTTCTGACTGACTTTGTAAGCTCTACTTGATAAAGCTTGGCATTTAATGAAGGGTTGTGCGTTCTCATTATAAGACTGTTCGGGTGTATTCTTTCCATTAACAAGACAGACCGCTGATAAGCATCTAACCGACTCGGTAGAAAAAACTCTTGTCGCTGTTTTCGCAATTCTAAATTAAGGTTTAGAACCTCTCGCGAGTTTTGTTTTTTGAGAAAACGAAATACAATTAGAACAATTGATCCGCATGTAATCAATATCAGGGACAGAAAAATTAAAGCTTTCATTATGCTGTTTTTTACAAATATATACTTAGTTAATAAAGATTAACGTTAAAACAACTATAAGGATACATTTGAATCCTTAAATTTACACAGGTAATTCTTAAATATGAATTCAACAATAATCATAACGGTTCTTATCGTGTACTTTGGTGTCCTATATCTAATTTCTAGAATTACAGGAAAAAATGATGGTAACGAAGCTTTTTTTGTTGGGGATAGACAATCGCCATGGTATCTTGTTGCCTTTGGAATGATTGGCGCATCACTAAGCGGAGTTACTTTTATCTCAGTTCCAGGATGGGTGGGTAATGACGCCAACCAATTCAGCTATATGCAGGCCGTTTTAGGTTATTTCGTAGGCTACCTTATAATTGCCTATGTATTGATGCCTATTTACTACAGAATGAAGGTGATATCGATCTATGAATACCTCAATGACCGCTTTGGATTTTACAGCCATAAAACTGGGGCTATTTTCTTTCTACTTTCAAGAGTCATCGGCGCTTCTGTTCGCCTCATGTTGGTTGCTGAAGTTTTGCAATTCATCTTATTTGAAAAATGGGGTATCCCTTTTGAATTCACAGTTGCTATTTGCATTGCTCTCATTTGGATTTACACGAACCGAGGAGGCATTAAAACGATTGTTTGGACGGACACTCTTCAAACCGCTTTCATGCTTGTCTCGGTAGCCCTAACGGTTTATTTCATCAAAGACAGTCTTTCTCTTGAATCTGGAAAAGGAATAGTTCAAACCGTTGCGGATAGCTCCTATTCGAAAATCTTCTTTTTTGATGACATCAACAACAGCAATCACTTTATCAAACATTTTTTTGGTGGAATATTCATTGCTATCGGTATGACGGGATTAGATCAGGATATGATGCAAAAAAACCTAAGCTGTCGAAATATTCGTGAGGGGCAAAAAAACATGATTTCAATGGCAACCGTATTGGTTTTTGTTAATTTACTTTTTCTTTTTCTTGGAGCTCTTCTATACCTATATGCGGGTCAGCATCAAATCAATCCTGAAAAAGCAGACTTGCTTTTTTCAGCAGTAGCTATGGATAACGGTATGGCTCCTATTGTGGGGATACTGTTTATTTTAGGACTTATTGCTGCGGCTTATTCTAGTGCGGATTCTGCGCTCACCTCTCTTACCACATCTATTTATATCGATCTTCTTCCTGAAAAGTATAAATCAAAAGAAAAAGCTTTAAAAACCAGAAAAACAATACATGTATTGGTCTCAATAATAATCATCCTTTCCGTTATCATGCTTCATCATTTCACAGATGAATCTGCCATTGGCTTGCTCATGAAGTTTGCTGCATTTACCTATGGGCCTCTAATCGGTATATTTTTCTTTGGTATATTATTGAGTCGAAAAATAACAGATATTGCGGTACCAATCGTAAGCGTTTTTTCTGTTTTATTTACTTTTTTAATCTGGTACTTTTCAAAAGGAGCTCCAGGAGTTCCGAAAGGAGATCCAGGTATTCTTGGAGAATACAGCTTCGGTTTCGAAATTATTATTTTAAATGCCTTTCTTACCTTTATATTATTACTAGCGGTTTCAATGATTAAGACACAAAAGAAATTATGAAATTCAATTTAAGCGACAACGAATTACATTTGAACTTTGCCCCCTTGAGCCTAACAAGACCAATTGGATGTCTCAGGATGGGTTTATTCACCAATAAAGAGCGATACGAAATGTATCTACCTGATGCTGAAATAGGTTTTCATACTGAAGCTTATTTATCGAAAAAATTTGAAGCCATTGATTCAGATCTTATGGTTAATTCCAATGTCATCCCTAATGAAGACTTTATTGCGGCAATTTGCAATCTAGAGGCAAATCAAACACTTACTCTTAATGGCGATGTTTTAGCCAGCCATGGTGCAGGTAAGGAATCGGTTGCATTTATTGGCGAAACCCCTATTATCCTTAAGGAAAGATGGCACATCTATCAACTCAATGACATTGTTTTGAAGCAGGATTTTAAAGCATACACAACCCATAAATCAAGTCAAAAACTTTCTGATTCGAATACGCTAATTGGTAATGAATCAGACTTATTTATTGAAGTTGGAGCATCTGTTGAAGGTGCTATATTGAATACAACAGCTGGACCTATTTATATAGGTCATCAAGCAGAAATTATGGAAGGAAGTCTCGTACGAGGCGGAATGGCTCTTTGCGATAACGCTACACTCAAGATGGGATCTAAGGTTTATGGCGCCTGTTCTATCGGCCCTCATTGTAAAGTTGGCGGAGAGATAAATAATGTGATTTTTCAATCCTATTCAAATAAAGGACATGATGGATTCTTAGGCAATTCGATTATTGGTGAATGGTGTAATCTTGGCGCAGATACCAACACCTCAAACCTAAAGAATAACTATTCTAATGTAAAGACCTATTCATATAAAAGCAAAACTGAAATCAAAACAGACCTTCAATTTATGGGACTGTGCATGGGCGATTATTCCAAGTCAGGCATTAACACCATGTTTAATACGGCAAGTGTAATTGGCGTTTCTTCTAATGTATTCGGAAGTGGATTTCCCGCAAAATACATCCCAAGCTTTTCGTGGGTAAATGCTTTGGATATCGTTAGTTTTGATTTAGACAAAGCCATAATATCAGCCAATAATATGATGACTCGAAGAAATTTAGAGCTGAATCAAATTGATAAAGACATTTTTTCCCATCTATCCTCTACTAAAATCTAATTCAAGACAATATTGCTTGATTTAGTTCTTGGCACAGCTATTGAACTATATGAAACGAGAAGAATAACTAGAGTTATACTTTCAATAATTAAGATATAAATGACACAATGTCATAACCAACATATATGAACGAATTTTTTGACAACTCCATTTTAAATTTTTCAGGATTTGAATCCGATGCGGAATTTATTCCATTAACAACTGCTGAAGAAGAAGAAACGGTAAACAAACAGGTTTTTCCAGAAAACCTACCTATTCTCCCGCTAAGAAACAATGTGTTGTTTCCTGGTGTAGTAATCCCAATAACTGTCGGTAGAGACAAATCCATTAAACTTATTCAAGAGGCAAATAAAGGAAACAAGATCATTGGTGTTGTTTCTCAAAAAGACCAGGAAGAAGAATCTCCTGAGTTTAAAGACCTACATAAGACAGGTACTGTTGCTCAAATTGTACGTTTATTAAAAATGCCTGATGGCAGCTCCACAGTAATTATTCAAGGGAAACGTCGATTTGAAATGCTCGAAGCGATTCAAACCGAACCGTTTCTAACAGCTTCAGTTAAAATTCTAAACGAAGAGCCATTTGACAAAAAAAATAAGGAGCTAGATGTTATGTTTAAAACCATAAAAGACCTGGCGCTTCAAATCATTAAAGACAGTCCGAATATTCCTTCTGAAGCTCAGTTTGCAATTAAGAATATTGACAGCCCAACCTTTTTAGTGAATTTTATTTCATCTAACATGAATGCAGATGTCTCTAAGAAACAGGAAATGCTTGAAGAGATGAATCTAAAAAATCGAGTCATGAAAGTACTCGAACATCTTTCAGCTGAAGCTCAAATGTTGGAAATGAAAAATGAAATTCAAAATAAGGTCAGAAAAGACCTTGACAAACAGCAGCGTGAATATTTCCTTCATCAACAAATGAGAACCATACAAGATGAACTTGGCGACAACCCTCAAGAACAGGATATTAGAGAATTTCGCGATAGAGCTGATAAGAAAAAATGGAATAAAGATGTAAAAAAGCTGTTTTTTAAAGAGCTTGAGAAGCTGCAAAGAATGAATCCTCAAGGTGCTGAATACACCGTTCAAATGAACTATATTGACACCATGTTAGATCTGCCATGGAACGAATTCTCAAAAGACAATCTAAACTTAAATAGATCGAGAAAGGTCCTTGAAAAAGATCATTTTGGTTTAGAAAAAGTGAAAGATAGAATCATGGAATATCTCGCGGTTTTAAAAATAAAAGGCAACATGAAATCTCCTATCCTTTGCTTCTATGGACCTCCAGGAGTTGGAAAAACTTCTCTAGGAAAGTCAATTGCGGAAGCTCTAGGTCGTAAATATGTTCGTATGTCACTTGGAGGCCTTCACGATGAGTCCGAAATTAGAGGCCATCGTAAAACTTACATTGGCGCAATGCCAGGAAGGATTATTCAAAACTTAAAAAAAGCAGAAACTTCTAACCCCGTTTTTGTATTGGATGAGATTGATAAGCTAGGAAGAAGCAATCATGGTGACCCCTCTTCCGCCCTACTTGAAGTCTTAGATCCAGAACAAAACAGTGCATTTCACGATAATTATATCGAAACCGAATTTGATTTATCCAAGGTTTTATTCATTGCAACAGCAAATTCTCTATCGAGTATTCAAGGACCTCTGCGAGACCGAATGGAGATAATTGAGGTAAATGGCTATACCCTAGAAGAAAAAGTAGAAATTGCAGTAAGACACTTGATCCCAAAACAAATAAAAGAACACGGTATAGACAAGAAACAAGTATCCTTAAGTAGAAGGATACTAAAACAACTTATTGAGGAATACACCAATGAGTCAGGAGTGAGAGGTTTGGACAAAGTAATCGCAAAGCTTGTTCGAAATCGCACAAGACAAATTGCAATGGAAGAAAGTTTTGACCCCACTATTACAGCTAATGATTTATTCACTGTATTAGGTGCAGGTAGATCTAAGACTAAAAACATCGATCATAAAACATTAGGGGTTGTAACGGGTCTTGCCTGGACAAGTATTGGTGGTGATGTTTTGTTTATTGAGTCTAGCATTACCAAAGGGAAAGGAAAACTTACATTAACAGGTAATCTTGGTGAGGTCATGAAAGAATCAGCCATCATTGCACTTGAATACCTTAAAGCTCATGCCGATACAATCGGACTTACACAAACAGAATTTGATACCCACAATGTACATATTCATGTACCTGAAGGTGCTACGCCTAAGGATGGACCAAGTGCTGGTATAACCATGTTGACCTCCTTGGCTTCTATTTTCTCCAAACGAAAAGTAAAAAGAAACTTGGCAATGACGGGCGAAATAACACTTCGAGGTGATGTTCTGCCGGTTGGAGGAATAAAAGAAAAGATATTGGCAGCGAAAAGATGTGGAGTAAAAGACATTATTCTATGCTCAAAGAACAAACAGGATGTGGATGAAATTAAAGAAAGCTACCTCAAAGGATTAAGTTTTCATTATGTAAATAAAATGTCCGAGGTTCTAGATATAGCTCTTGTTTAACATTCAGTAAATGCGGTAATTTGGATGCAGAAAACGGTTGCGCTGAAGAAGCTATTTTCCCTCTGCTTTTAAAACAATGACAAGGGTGTAAAACATAATCTTAATGTCAAGAGATAAACTCCTGTTCTTAAGATAGAGTAAATCAAACTTCATTCGTTGAAGCATTTGATCTACATTTTCTGCGTAACCATATTTAACCTGACCCCACGAAGTTATGCCTGGTCTAACTTTTGTTAGCTGATTGTATTGTGGTTGAATTTTTGAAATTTGGTCTATATAAAATTGACGCTCAGGCCTCGGCCCAACAATCGACATATCACCTATAAGAACATTAATAAACTGAGGGAATTCGTCCAAACGAGTTTTACGCATAAACTTTCCTGCCTTAGTAATTCTCGGATCGTCTTCCGATGAAAGCTGAGGACCATTTCGCTCTGCATTTTCAACCATTGTTCGAAATTTAATAATTCTAAAAGATCGCCCATTCTTACCGACTCTATCTTGTAGAAAAAATATAGGACCTGGAGAAGATGATTTTACTGCTAATGCAGAGAAAAAATAAAAAGGCAGCAGTATGATTACGGCTATCAGGGAAAAGACAAAGTCCATTCCACGTTTTATAACCCTTTGCCAAAAAGGCATTACATCCGAAATGACCTCTAAAAGTAAAGCGCCATATATATTAGTCATCTTAACTGTTCCAGAAAGAATCACATATGTATCAGGAAGTGATTTAATTCTAACGTTACCATCATCAATTTTAAGCATAATATTCATAAGCTTATTGTGTTCGGAGCTTTCAATGGCAATGATATATTCGTCAATATCCTGTGTTTTCTTAATCTCATCCAATTGCTCAAAATGCCCCAAATAAGGAATGGTTCCATCTAGTTTTCGATCATTACCATTCATGTTTACATATCCAATAAATGTGTTCACATTTTTTCGATTCTTTTGAATTTCCTCATAAATATCGATGGCTTTTTCTGTCCCACCAATGATGACCGTTTTAAAACCGTTATCCGGCTTTCGAATTGAGTGGATCAAAAGGGTATTCACAAACATTCGAGGAATAGCAGTAATGACAAAGTGAACACAAAACAAAATAAGTAAATTCCAATAATACCCCTCGTACCCTCTCACCTGATCATCTAAAATAATTGAAAAGAATATCACTAGAGCCCCTATAATACTACCTGAAATAGTAAGATTCAATAGTTTTAGTCGAAACATTCTTCGAATTTCCATATATGTACCTTGAATAAAATACAAGCCCATCCAAAATAATGGTATCAGAAAAATGCCTAACCAAAAATTATCATCTGTTTGAAAACTCTCGTTTTCAATCCAAGTTTTTCTCAGGTAAAAGAAAAGCGACCATGATAAAACCGATGATATATAATCAGATAATAAAAACAAGTATATCCAAGGTCGATTCTTCATATCTAATACCACAAAACTTTTATATTATCTAAACAGATTAACCCTTCTGTTTTTCCTTCATCTAAAAATGCGGTAAAAGTTTGCAGAAATTGTGTGTTATTAGGAGAGGAAGAAATCAACTCTTTTAGCTCGATATATATTTTCTTCCAAACCACATTTTCGGGCGCTTGACCATTCAATCGAACATTTACATTATTTGCAATTACGCTTGGACTGACAAAAAGGAGTCCTGTGTATAAATCATTGGTTACAAAATAATCAATCTCCAGGTAACATTCACTATTCTTTGGTATTGCTAATTGGTCTGTTGTATTAGCAACCCATGTTGAATCAACTTCATTTAAAACAACCTTACCGTAAAAATTACCATTAAAAGAATTCAAGTTTTCATTCGACAGTTGAAGAAAAGTGGTTGATGTCTCATCATTTTCTATCGCGTTGTTAATATCTTCAAAATCTTCTACCCAAAAATTAGTAAAGCTTTTATAAGTGGTAACAGGATTTATCGTTAAAACTTCATTCTGATTTAGTTCTGCATCAATTTCAAAATAATTTAAAAATGGATACAATTTCTTTGTTGCCGAAATACCATTATTTATAACAACAGGATAAACTTTTACATTGACGGCGCCAGATTTTAATATTGGAATTCTGAACGGCACCTCAAATATACCAATGAGTTCGTCATCGATATAAACTTGAGCATTAGTAATACTTTCAGTAAGCTCTCCCTCTAATCCAGACAGCGCTATATTGCTATTTAACTGCCACTCATTCACTTCTAACCAAGAGGGATCAGGATTGTTTTTCACACAGGAAGAAACAATAAAGAATATTAATAAAACTTGAACTACTAAGCGCACTATAAATTGAACGATTTGAATTTGTAAATATTGCTTTATTGAAGATATATTTTAGACATCTCATCTAATATTTGGTGTGCCACAAGCATAGCATTTAAACCATCCTCAACGTTTACAGGTATTTCAGCATTATTTACAATACTATTATGAAAGGCCATTAGCTCTTCCTTTATCGCATTCGTCTCCAAGATATCTGGTTTATCAATTAATATCTTCTTTTTAGCCTTATCCGCTCCCAAATCCAAAACAATATCGAAAGGGTCTGCCTCTCCTTCTAATTCCTCGAGCTGGAAAACTTCTAGTTTTTTATCTAAAAAATCAACACTGATATATGCATCTTTTTGAAAAAACCTGGTCTTTCTCATGTTCTTCAAAGAAATTCTAGATGCTGTTAAATTCGCTACACAACCATTATCAAATTCAATTCTTGCATTCGCTATATCATGTGTTTCACTAATTACGGAAACACCTGAAGCCGAAACTTTTTTCACTCCTGACTTCACAATACTTAATATAATGTCAATATCATGAATCATTAAATCCAAAACAACAGGAACATCTGTTCCTCTAGGATTAAACTGAGCCAATCGATGTGTTTCAATGAACATGGGCCTCTCCAAATGCCCCTGAGCAGCAATGAAAGCCGGGTTAAATCGTTCCACATGTCCTACCTGAGCTACTATATCCGCCTCATGTACCAAGGACTGTAATTTATAGGCTTCTTCTATGGTCTCAGATAGAGGTTTTTCTATAAAAACATGCTTTCGAGATTGGATCGCTATTTTAGCAACTGAGAAATGTGATAATGTAGCAGTGACTACATCCAAACAATCCACCACCCCTATTAGCTCCTCAACCGTGTCGAAAGAAGGGATACCATACTCCTTAGAAACCTCATTTGCTACTGATTGGTTTGGGTCATAAAAACCAACCAAATCGAAACAATCATTGAGCTCTTTGATGATACGGATATGAATTTTTCCTAAATGACCTGCACCAGCCACTCCTATTTTAAGCTTCATATTGATAGATTCAAAATAAATGTCAATTTATAATTATAAAAAAAGCCATTAGAACAACTAATGGCTTTACTGATATAGTATTTTAATTATTTTTTGATTGAGTCCACTACTGCTTTAAAAGCATCTGGATGGTTCATAGCTAAATCCGCTAAAACTTTTCTATTGAGCTCAATACCATTCTTCTTAACGCCTCCCATAAATTGAGAATAACTCATTCCATGTACTCTCGCACCAGCATTAATTCTTGTAATCCATAAGGACCGAAAATTTCTTTTCTTTTGTTTTCTTCCTGTATAAGCATATAACAAACCTTTTTCAATGGCGTTTTTTGCTACTGTCCATACATTCTTTCTCCTACCAAAGTACCCTTTGGCAAGCTTCATCATGTTTTTTCTTTTAGCTCTTGAAGCTACGTGATTTACTGATCTTGGCATATTTTCTAATTGTTTTTAATAAGAAGTGCATCTATATTTCAGATGTCTTAGTTACTCGTTATTTGGTTAATAATAAAGAACCTTTTATTTCATGCACAATTGCAACTTAATATTTGACAAATCTGCATCATGAACTAATCCAGAATGTGTTAAGTTACGCTTACGCTTTTTGGCCTTCTTCGTTAAAATGTGGCTTTTAAACGCATGCTTACGTTTAATTTTCCCACTCCCAGTGATTGTGAATCTCTTCTTAGCACTGGATTTTGTCTTCATTTTAGGCATTTTTTTGTTTTTTAAAGATGAACACTATATCAGTTTTTTTATTTCTTTTTTGGGTTTATCATGAGATTCATTTTTTTACCTTCCATTTTAGGAAGTTGTTCAATCACACCATAATCCGCTAATTCTTGCGCAAAACGCAGTAGTAATATTTCTCCTCTATCCTTGAACACAATTGTTCTACCCCGGAAGAAAACGAACGCTTTCACTTTACTTCCTTCTGTTAGAAACTTTTTCGCGTGTGCAAGTTTAAAATTAAAATCATGGTCATCGGTATTCGGACCGAATCTAATTTCTTTTACAACTACTTTACTCTGTTTGGCTTTTAACTCTTTTTGTTTTCTCTTTTGATTGTAAAGAAACTTCTTGTAATCCATGATTTTACAAACCGGAGGGACAGCCTTTGGGGAAATCTCAACCAAATCAAGTCCTTCTTCCATTGCCATATCAATGGCTTTGAGAGTCGCTACTACCATTGGTTCACTTCCTTCTACAACCAATCTCACCTCTGGGGCAAGAATCTTTTGATTGATTTTGTGTTGGGCAGCCTCTTCTCTTCTAACAAAAGGACGTCTTGGAGTTCTTCTCATTCAAATTTTAATCGTTAATTACCAATTCTTTTTCTACTAATGTATTTACCAATTCAGCAAAATCCTTAATACCCATTGCTCCTTTATCTCCTTCCCCTCTTTGACGAACAGAAACCTGTTCTGAGTTGAATTCTTTTTCACCTACAATAAGCATAAATGGACGCTTTGCTAACTCAGCATCCCTTATTTTCTTACCAATCTTTTCATTTCGGTCGTCAATAAGACCGCGAATATCGTAATTATTTAGGACATCTGAAACTTTTTTAGCATACTCGTTATATTTCTCCGATATAGGTAAAACTGCAAATTGATTTGTAGTCAGCCATAAAGGGAAGTCACCACCGCAATGCTCTAACAACACGGCTACGAAACGTTCCATAGAACCAAAAGGTGCACGATGAATCATTACGGGCCGAAGTTTATCGTTATTACTCCCAACATATTCCAGCTCAAACCGTTCTGGTAAATTATAATCTACCTGAATGGTCCCTAACTGCCATTCCCTACCCAAAGCGTCTTGAACCATAAAGTCTAACTTCGGACCATAAAAAGCAGCCTCACCATATTCAATAACAGTATCTAAACCTTTTTCTTTTGCTGCCTCAATAATCGAAGCTTCTGCTTTTTCCCAGTTGGCGTCAGAACCAATATATTTTTCAGACTTCTCTTTATCTCTAAGTGAAATTTGTGCTTTATAATTTGTAAAGTTTAATGTTTTCAGGACATACAAAACGATATCAATCACATTCATGAATTCAGTTTTGACCTGGTCCTGTGTACAAAAAATATGAGCATCATCCTGAGTAAACCCTCTCACTCGTGTTAATCCATGAAGCTCCCCAGATTGCTCATACCTGTAAACCGTTCCAAATTCTGCAAAACGCAAAGGCAAATCCCTATATGATCTTGGACGAGAATTAAAAATCTCACAGTGATGAGGGCAATTCATCGGTTTTAAATAAAACTCCTCATTGGGGTCTGGTGTTTTAATGGGCTGAAATGAATCCTCTCCGTATTTTTCATAATGTCCAGAGCATACGTATAACTCTTTATTCCCAATATGCGGCGTAATTACCTGGTCATACCCTGCCGATTTCTGCGCTTTCTTTAAAAAATTCTCCAGACGTTCGCGAAGTGCAGTACCATTTGGTAACCATAACGGCAATCCCTGACCTACTTTTTTAGAAAAAGTAAATAGGTCCAATTCTTTACCTAATTTTCTGTGATCTCGTTTCTTTGCTTCTTCAAGAAGTTCTAGGTGCTCTTTTAGCTCAGCATTTTTAGGGAATGTAATTCCATAAATCCGAGTGAGTTGCTTATTCTTTTCGTCACCTCTCCAATAGGCTCCAGCTACTGCGGTTAGTTTAATGGCTTTTATAAAACCTGTATGAGGAATGTGCGGACCCCGGCACAAATCCGTAAATTCTCCTTGAGTATAAAAAGTTATGGTGCCATCCTCTAAGCCCTCTAACAATTCAAGTTTATATGGGTCTTTCTTTTCCGTAAAATATTTTATGGCATCTGATTTCGATATCTCTTTTCTTGCAAACACATTTTTTTGTTTTGCAAGCTCTTTCATCTTAGATTCTATCTTCTCCAAGTCATTCTCGGAAAATGAATCTTCTAAAAAATCAATATCATAATAGAATCCCTTAGCAATAGGAGGTCCAATAGCAAATTTGGCATTTGGATAATAAAACTGAATCGCTTCAGCCATGAGATGTGCAGAAGAATGCCACATCGTTGACTGCCCTTCTTTATCCCTCCAAGTCAGAAGCTGAAGAGAAGCATTTTCTTTGATTGGCAGACTCGCATCAACCACATCTCCATTCACCACGGCACCCAATACATTACGTGCAAGACCTTCAGAAATTGACAAAGCAATATCCATTGAAGTAGTATTCACATCTACATTTCGTACTGAACCATCGGGAAGAGTAATGTCTATCATAAAAAATTTTGTGCAAAGATAAGTAAAGAGGAGTAAATTAGATAAAAATCACATTAACTTTTGTTTTCTATTCGAAATAATGATTTTTGAATCGACCTGATCGAACTAGATATAGAATCCTCTCCTAAAATGGTTTCAGGCAATTCCATTGAAATATAACAGCGAAACATCCAAATTTCAAGAATATCCTTAAGGTTCACGGAGTAGGTTTCATATAACGGATTTGTAGATGAAAGGAGCACATTCTTTTCCTTTGAAATTTGATTATCAATGATCTTGAACACAATTCCGTCATCTTTGGTTACAATAACACAAGGCGTTTCTGAGGAAATTAAGGTCCAATCCTGAACAAATTCACCAACAACAAAAGAACCATCAGAAACAGGCGGCATTGAATCTCCTGATATAGGAAAAGTCCTGTATTTCCGATTTTTGGATAAAAACGGAAGACGAATGGTTGGTAGCTCTTTAATAAATTCGGGATCTGAGTAACCAAGAGCATATCCTGCTTTGGCCTTAACTGGAATCATTTCAATCAGCTCTTCATTGCTTTCTGAAACCTGAGAAGTAAGGATTCTCAGCTTTGACCCTGTTGCAGAAGATTTCCATCCATTCGTGATTCTGGTCCACTGACTTGAATTAAAGGTTGAGAAATCATTCTTTAATATGGCATCAATAGAAATGTTGTAAAACTCAGAAATCATGGATATGATTTCTAGGCTTGGTTGGGCAACAGCGTTTTCATATCCACTGTAAGTAGACCGATTTAAACCTAAACTTTTAGAAACCTCATCTTGAGATTTAGCAAAATGTTTTCTTAAGAGCTTTAAATTGTTTCCAACCACCATATTATAAAAATTTATGATAAATATATGAAATAATGAGTAACTAAGCAGTATTTTTGATTAGAATTTAATCTTTACTGAGAAATAAATTTATAGCTTATGTATCCTGTTTGAGTATTGGAAGCTGAAGCGATATAATTAAAACGAGATTTTCGAGCATATTCAAGAGCCTTACTTTTCATACAAGAGGAAGTATTCGGAGACGAAGAGTTTTCAATCTGAGCGTCTATTACATTTCCATTTTTATTCACTTTTATTCGAACAACAATTGTTCCACGAGAATTGTAACCACAAGTGTATCCTGGATTTCGAATATGCCAATTGTCGTTTTTATAGGCAGTGCGCCCTTGAAGCTCCCACTCTACCATTACCTCTCCCGAAAACTGATTCTCTGAACTTGAATTGGAAGGCTTATTTTCTGTTGTTTTCTCTCTCTTTAATTCTTCTAATCTAGCTTGATGCTCCTTGACCAACTCTTCCCTTTTTTCATCTCCACCAGTTTCATCAATAAATTGTTGCTCGATATCTTTCGCGGACTCTGCACGATCCCCCTCATACGTGCTTTCTGACCAATCATCAGCGGAACTATTTCTTACATCATTCACATCTCGAGATATACTAGACACATTTCCAGCAGAAAAGTCTCCAGCATCTATATTTTCTGCCTTTAAACGAATTCCATCATCTTCCAATTTGGAATAGGTATTGAATTGTGTTTTCTTACCAAACCCAGTAAAAGAAGATACTTGTAGATATACAAAGACAAAGAGGTAAACCCCAGCACATGCCGCTACTCCAATTATAGTATGTTCTGAAATCTTCTTCATGGATGACTTATAACTTGACCTGTTTGTTTGTCTATATATTTTTGAATTATTCCCGTTTCCTTATCAAGAACTTTCAAATAATTCATATCAGCATTATAAAATGACCAGTGATTAAATGGAAGTAATTGATTTCCATCTAAATCATATAATGCATTTCCTATATCATTGCCAACAATAAAAAAATCTCTTTCTTTATATATTGAAGAATACAACGCATCCAAAATTACGTTCAATTTTAAGTCCATAATTCCAAATTCCCCATCTTTCTCAAAAAGAATGTACTCATTTTTAACCAGCTCAATGCTCTCATAGTCATAATTAGATACAATGCTATAAGAAGAATCCATTAATGCCCATTTATCGCTTTTTTTAACACCAAAATTCAATCCTAAATTTCTAATATGATCATATTTTGGTTTGACTAGATAATCTCCATCAAAATTGACGATTCCATATTTTTTATTTTGGAAAACGACGGCCCGGTCATTGGCAAAATTCCCCAATAAATCATAATCAACAAATCCGTCAAACTTATTCTCGATTATTTGTTTTCCTCGTTCGTCTAGATAACCAATCTTATCGCCTTTAACACAAATGGCATATCCATTTGCCTCTCGATGTATCTCTTGGTAAAGAGAATCACTAACGAGAGCACCATTGCGATCCGAAAGCTGCTTATAATTATCCGTATTTACTAAGATGAAAAGGCTGTCCGAAAAATAAAAAATAGCTTCATTATCGCAAGGGATAACCAAGTTTAAATCAATATCAATTAAACCTCTTTTACCGTTGAGAGAAACAGGGCATAAACCATCTCTAAAATCCAGTACAAAATCAAATTTTTCAGATGAGACTTGATCTCCATCACGTTCATAAAAAGCGTACAACGAATCTTTTTGAGCACATATGAATCCTTCACCCAGTATTGAAATATCTTGATAAACAGTATCAAAAATAAAATCCCCATTTCTATTTATAACTCCCAAAAAATCAGATGTAGAGACCACAAAAAGTTCGGCGTCCGTCTCAATATCATCGAAAATAAAATCAACGATTAATTCATTTTTTTTATTAATTAAACCAATTTTACCATCCTTTTCAACTGCTGCAAGACCATCATAAAAAAAACCAGCATCATCATATTCAGGATTAATTAACCATGTGCCCGATGTATCACTGTAACCCATAACACCTAAAGAGTCTGAAAAAGGATAGAAACTGATATCCACCAATTCGGAATCTAAACTGATTTCTTCTCTAAATGGATAATTGGGGTACAACAGATCAAATTCAACAATGAGCTCAGGCTTAAAGTTTTCGGTATATCTTCTATATAACTCTTTCCATGCCTTTTCGATGTTTCTGTTTTGATAATATATTTTGGTGAATTGTTCAAGCCCCCTATACCCTTCTATCGAGTGATAAATAGAATAAATACTGTCCTCAGCAACACCAACATGAACATTATTTGGATAGTTTTCAATAAATCGAAGCAGTACATCCTCACTAAATGTCGTAACAGATTCCTGATATTCAAATAACTCTTCAGCATTTTGTAATTCAGTGCGAAATATTGAATTCGGATATTTCTCAAGCATGCTTATCGTATAGGAAAGACTTTCTTTTTTCAAAACCGCTACAAGAACCAATGAATCTCTGTCTCTAATCACGGCGCTCAAGTTTCTATTCCAAGACTGAAATTCGATTAACGAATCATAACAATCTATGGATTTTCGATTGTTGCAGGTATAAAACACATCATCCCCAAGCTTTTGTTTTTGATTTTCAATTGAAAGTGAATCAAAATGAAATGGAAATAGCTTGAGACGGGATTTTACAGATACTTCATTCCAATTCCTTTCAGCAATCAATACATATTTAATTGAAGAATCTATATCCTTAGTTACAGGAGAATCATAATACAATGATAAGCCATATGCGCAAGCTGAGGAATCTCTTTTAAGTCCATCATTAAATCCATTAAAAGCACTGTAATAATCATGATTACTCAACGAAACAAATGATTTCTCAATTGTGGTACAAGATATCGCAGAAAGCAACATCCCGCTAAGAAATAAAAGTATATATAACTTACGCACAATCAAAAGTAGCAATAATTATACCGTAGGATTTGACTAGTTCTTTAAGTTTTCAGGAATTTTACAAACAGGTATCGGAAGCATTTTATGCTGATTTATTTTATGAAGCCTATTGTAGATATCTAAAACCTCAATCTGTCTGTTTGTTAAACCACTCCGCTCATCAGAATAATCCATGGCCCATTCGAGTTCAGCATAGCTTGCACCGATTTGATCTTCATCTTTGCGACCATCGCCCCACAAACCATCTGTGGGTGCTGCTTGCTGAATTTCTTCAATCACATTCAAAGTTGCAGCCAATGAAAAAACTTCCGTCTTTGTCAAATCTGCAATTGGACTCAAATCCACCCCTCCATCACCATACTTGGTGTAAAATCCAATTCCGAAATCTTCAATTTTATTTCCCGTTCCAGCTACAAGAAGTCCATGAGCTTGACCGACAGCATAAAGTGTCATCATCCGAAGTCGAGCCCTACTATTCGCCATTGACAATTGGTTAGAATCAAGAGGAAAAGGCATGCTTTTTTCAAATGATTCAAAAACATCCGTGAGCTCTAATTCATGAGATTCAACATTAGAATAGCGATCTCTTAAATCTTCAATATGCTTTTTAGCCAATAAAAACTCTGATGATCTTTGTCGAATAGGCATATTTAAAAGGACAACCCTCTTATCCGTTTCGGCACACAGAATCGAAGTAACTGATGAATCAATACCACCAGAAACACCTACTACAAAGCCCGACATCCCTGAACGATCACAATACGCGTTCAGCCAAGAAACAATGTGTGATTTTATTTTATTCAACGAATAGTTAATTAAAAAAGAATGGACAACTTGAATATGAGCTGATTTTGACGCGCTGAAGCTGAATAATACTCCTTATTTGGAGGGAAAATCAATTCGGTTCCAATATTATACATTGTTTTATTTTCATCCTTACGGTCTAAAAAATAAGGGGTTATACCATAATAATATCCCGCTTCAAGCACCAAACAAGTCGAACCTACAAAATTCCATTCTGCACCTGCAGTTAAACCAATACTACCATTATAAATAAAAAACTCACCAGGAGAACTCATTAACTCATTTGTTATATTTTCAAGACCAAGAGCGTCTTTACCCGTATCTGTGAATTTTTGAGACAACAAGAAGCTATTTCTCAGACCAAAT
>Ga0209600_1000396_pt1 | contig 34628 bp, 24 predicted proteins | sample COGITO_mtgs_1104_FD_185518 | JGI IMG/M metagenome (GOLD analysis project Ga0209600, IMG submission 185518) | Pelagic marine microbial communities from North Sea - COGITO_mtgs_110421 (SPAdes) (version 2) | ecosystem: Environmental > Aquatic > Marine > Epipelagic ... | reverse complement strand
TGTACTGCTGAATCACTCCTTTTAATTTCCGCTCTAGCTTTTTTACAATAGCAGGATTTTTCAGTTTTAAGTCGTTTTTAAATGCTTTGTCATTTTTTAAATCGTAGAGAGCAATGGTCTTTTCTGAACTAAACTGTAGGATATAATCATCCGCAATCAGCTGATAAACACCGTTCAAATACTGAATACTAAACCCAGCATTGTTATCCATAAGCCGAGATGATCCAAACCCAAAATAAGCATGCTGATAGTTGAGGTATTCTAAAACGAAGGGAAGAATATCCGTTTGTTGTGTATAGCTATAGTTTACTCCAGATAGCAAAGTATCACCAGGATAGTGCATTAAAAGTGGTATGCTGTATTGTCCAACATTTAAGGCGTATTCCTTATCTTTTGTGTTTGGGGTATGGTCTGCTGTAATTATAAATAAGGTGTTTTTATACCAAGATGTTGTTTTTGCTTTTTCAAAAAATGTTTTGAGGGAATAATCTGCATAGGCAATTGCATTTTCCATTGGGCGCTTCCCTTTATTAAATTTAGATTGATGTTTTGCTGGAATAGAATAAGGGTGGTGTGAAGACAAGGTGAAGATTCCACTAAAAAAGGGTTCTTTAAACGCATTTAATTCCGCATTAAAAAAGGAAAAGAATTCCTCATCATAAACTCCCCAAGTACCATCAAAATCTTCTTGATTTGGATATTCGTCCAAACCATAATAAGCGTCAAAATCGGTTGCGTTTGCATAGGAGTCAAAACTCATCGTTCCATTTCTTCCACCGTGAAAAAAACTACTGGCGTAGTCTTCTTTTTTTAAGTAAGTAGCTAGACTGTTGAGTTTGTTGCCTCCGTAGGTTCCCGTTATAAGTGGGTGGTCACTCAAAGTTGGAATTCCAGAAAATATACTCGGAATACCTTCAATGGATTTTTTTCCATTGGCAAAACAATTTTCAAAACTCAACGATTGTTGTTTTAAGCTATTAAAAAACGGGGTGAGGTATGCACTCCTTTCCGAGCGGACAAACTCATTGGAAAAGCTCTCCAAAACAATTATGACAACGTTTAGCTTTTTGAATGGGAGCGTATCATTTACTTCTGGTTGATGTACGGGATTAAAAATGGTGGGTAGCTCCTGCTCTGAAAAGTAGTTAACGGGAGTCATAACAGACTTTCCTAGGGTTTTGATTAACGTAAACGGGGTATTTAAAACAAAAGGTACATTTTGCGGTTTGGTGTAGAGCGCCGCGTCGATACTTTTAAGAGGAACAAGTTGGACGCCACCTCTGCCCATTAGAATAAAGCCCCCCACTATAAAAATGGAGAAGAAAATATTCAACGGCCACTTTCCCAAATTGAAGTTTTCCGAATTTAAACTGAAGGTACTTTTAAAGAATTTCACACAAGCATAGATTAGAAAGGCAGCCAGAAAAAATAAGTACCAAAAATCAACTATGAATTGTGGAATTAACGGCCAAATATCCCCACCATCTCCAAAAAAAACAAGCACATCGCTGGTAGTTCTCTTCAAGGTAAATTCAAAATATTTAAAATCAACGGTGGTTAAAAGAATGGATAGAATCGCTCCAAACAGCAAAAAGAACTCAGTAGCTCTATGAAGAAATGCCTTATTCCACCAAATTCCGATGAGGCTCAAAACGTGAAAGGGAAAGAACCACAAGGCAATAGAAACTGCATCGTAACGCAAGCCCACAAGAAAATCCCCAATTCCTATATCCTCAAAGAAGCTCCAGTTAAATAAAAGAAATAACACGCGGAGCAAGCTGTATAGCCCAAACAATAGGAATACGCGTATAAAGTATTGGATTACTCTTATGTCTATAGAAAACATCTTGGACAAAATTAGCACAATGACTTTCCTAGCGTTCGTTCGTCAAAGATTGTCTTCAATAATTTGGTTAAAAAAAATAGCTGCTTAAGGAGTTGCCAAAAAGCCGAAAGGTTACATTTGAAGTAAACAGTGTTACATGAATTTTGACCCCAAAAAGCTCACGAATGATCAGTTAAAGTCATTTTACAATGCCCTTTTGTTGCCCCGAACCATTGAAGAAAAAATGATGCTTTTGTTGCGTCAAGGAAAAATTTCGAAATGGTTTAGCGGTTGGGGGCAAGAGGCTATTTCGGTTGGCGCCACGTTGGCGATGAAGGAAGACGAGATAATACTGCCCATGCACCGAAACCTCGGAATCTTCACTACACGTAATGTTCCTTTAAAAAGATTATTTGCTCAGTTTCAGGGCAAGAAGGATGGTTTCACCAAAGGAAGAGACCGTTCTTTTCATTTTGGAACTATGGAACACAATTTAGTGGGAATGATTTCGCACTTAGGTCCTCAATTGGGAATTGCTGATGGGATTGGTTTATCCAACAAAATTGACGGAAAGCCAAAAGCAACGCTAGTAATTTCGGGCGACGGCGGTGCTAGTGAAGGAGATTTTCACGAAGCGCTCAATGTTGCTGCTGTTTGGGGACTTCCAGTTATTTTCTTGATTGAAAGTAACCATTGGGGACTAAGTACCCCGAGCAAAGAGCAATTTAATTTTGAAAGTTTTGTGAGCAAAGGACCAGCGTACGGTATGGAGGCCATTTCTTGCAATGGAAATAATTTGTTGGAAGTTTACCACACGGTAAAAACCGCTGCAGATAAGATTCGGAAAAATCCGCAGCCAATTCTTATTGAGTGTAAAACCTTTAGAATTAGAGGGCATGAAGAGGCGAGTGGCACCAAATATTACCCAGAAGGTTTGGTGGCCGATTGGGAAAAAGAAGATCCCTTGGTCAATTATGAAAAGTGGCTCATTGATAAAGGAATAATTGATGCTGGTTACAATGAGAAGGTGAAATTAGATTATACCTTGAAGGTTAAAAAAGCGGTTGAAGCAGCAGATGCATTGCCGGCAATTACATTTGATGAAGATAAAGAAGTAGCAGATTTGTTTGCTGAGCACAAGCATGTAGATGTTCCGTGCAGCGCAAATAAAACTGAAATGCGCTTAATTGATGCGATTCACAACGGATTAAAGTTAGCCATGCAGAAGCACGAAAACTTGATTCTAATGGGTCAAGATATTGCCGAATACGGTGGCGTTTTTAAAGCAACCGAAGGGTTTGTAGAAGCATTTGGAAAAGATAGGGTTCGAAATACACCGCTTTGCGAATCTGCCATTGTTGGAGCTGCTTTAGGGCTTTCTATTTCAGGTAAAAAGGCGATGGTAGAAATGCAATTCGCCGATTTTGTAACTTGTGGGTTTAACCAAATTGTAAATAATTTGGCTAAGATTCACTGGCGATGGGGGCAAAACGCCGATGTCGTAGTTCGTATGCCAACCGGCGCTGGAGTTGCTGCGGGTCCTTTTCATTCTCAGAGCAACGAGGCTTGGTTTTTTCATACTCCAGGTCTTAAAATCGTTTACCCTGCTTACCCAGAAGAAGCGAAAGGTTTGCTGCTTGCTTCGTTTGAAGACCCAAATCCAGTATTATTCTTCGAACACAAAGCCTTGTATAGAAGCATAAAGGAAGACGTTTCAACCGATTACTACAACCTTGAATTGGGGAAAGCTAAAGTCCAGAAGTCGGGTAAAAAAATCAGCGTGATTACCTACGGAATGGGCGTGCATTGGGCAATGGAGATTGCTTCGACTTTTGAGCAGGAAGAAATAGAAGTTATAAACCTACGAACCTTGAGTCCATTAGATTGGGATACCATTGAACTATCGGTTTCCAAAACTGGGCGAGTATTGGTGTTTCACGAAGACTGCCAAACAGGTGGTATAGGGGCAGAAATAGCTGCACAAATTGCTGAGCGTTGTTTTGAATTACTGGATGCTCCAGTGGCGAGGTTAGGCAGTTTAGATACTCCCGTTCCTTTTGCTCCTGTTTTGGAAGAAGGGTTTTTGGCTAAGAAAAAGTTGAAGGAAAAAATTCAATCTTTAGTAGATTATTAATGCTAAATGGTACTTGAAAATAACTGTTGGTCGGGTTGTTTTCTTTGCAGCCTGAGGTCAAAGGCCATGCAAATGTTTCGAACGAATTTCTGGCCTTTTTCAGTGACAACTAATTTATTGTGTTCAATATAACACAAACCGTCGTTCTCCATTTCATGCAATTTCTCAAGTATTGCGTCAAAGTGAAGTAAATTGCTTTCAGTATCGCACCATTCGGTTTCAAAATGACACATAAGGTTAAGTATGTGTTTCCGAATAACCTGATCTTCTTTCGTTAAAAAATGGCCCTTAAAAACAGGAAGTTCGTTTGCATCGATAAGTCGCTCGTATTCTTTTATGGTTTTTACATTTTGAGCAAATGCAGTCCAGCTATCGCTGATAGACGATACCCCCAAGCCAATCATCAACTGGGTATGAGCTGTTGTCTAACCCATAAAGTTTCTGTGCAGACTTTTATCTTGCACAGACTTGGTCAAATCATCAGACGGCAATGCAAAATGATCCATTCCAATTTCAATAAAATTGGCGTCTTCTAGCATGGCCTTGCCCAATTCATACAAATCACGCTTTTCATCATTACTCGGCAGGTCTTTTTCCGAATACAAACGCTGTGCTTTGCTCACCCATGGCACATGCGCGTAACTGTAGTAAGCAATTCGGTCGGGTCTGAGTTCAATTGTTTTTTCAATTGTATCTTCAATAGAAGCCTTAGTTTGTTTGGGCAATCCAAAAATCAGGTCAAAATTTATGCTTTTGTATCCAATATTTCGAGCATTTTCGACCACCTCTTGCACTTCATCAACCGTTTGGAAGCGATTGATAACACGCTGCACTTCGGGGCTAAAATCTTGAACACCCAAACTCAGCCGTTTAAAGCCAAGGTTAAAAAGCGTTTCTAATTTCTCTTTGCTTGTACTGGTTGGGTGCGCTTCGAAATTAAACTCCGATCGATTGTTTATTCCTGCTCTTTTTAGGATGCCACAAATCAATAACTCAAGATTCTCCGCACTAAAAAATGTTGGAGTTCCACCACCAAAGTGCAATTCTCGGATGATAGGTTTAGCGGGCAAAAAGTCGCAATACAAATCCCATTCTTTGAGCACTCTTTTTACATACGGTGCTTCGACGGAATGTTGGGTCGTAATCTTTTTGTTGCAGCCGCAATAATGACACAAATGTTCGCAATACGGGAGATGAATGTAAAGGCTAATTCCCTCGCTACTATTTGTAGCTTCAAACGTTTTTAGGACGTTTTGTTTCCACAAATCGACATTAAAATCCTCCAAACTTCCCCAATATGGTACGGTAGGATAGGAGGTGTACCTAGGGCCAGGAACGTTGTATTTAGTTACAAGTGAATTATTCATTACTTCTGCAAAGAAGCATATTGAACCTTTAAAAAGAGATGATAATTATCATCAAAATCGAATAAATTTCGACGTTTTACTCCACCAAGTTCATTTCTTTAACCAAATGCCCAGCTCCGGCGTACTTGTCTACAATGAAGAGCACGTAGCGAATATCAACCATAATGTTTCGGCAGATAGTTGGATCGAACATGATATCGCTCATCGTACTTTCCCAAGTTCGGTCAAAATTTAATCCAATCAGCTCGCCTGACCCATTTAAAGCTGGACTTCCAGAATTACCACCCGTAGTGTGGTTTGATGCAATAAAACATACGTGCATTGTTCCGTCATCATCTGCATACTTGCCGTAGTCTTTATCATTGATCAATTGAGCCAAGCGCTCTGGTACAGTAAATTCTTTAGTGGTATCCCGTTTAGCCATAATTCCTTCAGTAGTTGTGTATGGATAATACACCACACCGTCCTTAGGCTTGTAGCCGTCGACTTTTCCGTAGGCAATACGCAGCGTGCTATTGGCATCGGGATAATATTTTTTATCCTTTGGTAATAAGGCTTGCAACCCTTCCATGTAGGTTCGGTTCAATAAATTCAGATCGTTGTTTAAGCGCACCAATTCCGGGCGCACTTTTGTTTGATAGTTATTGTATAAACTCATGGTGAGTTGATAAGCAGGGTCTTTTTGAATTTTCTTAAAAGACTTAGCACCTTTATAACTATCCAAAAACGCGTTTACTTTTTCTAAAGAAGTAAAATTTGATTTCTTGAATAGGCTTGCGGCATAATCTTCATAATTTCCTCCAAAATCTTTTTGAATCGCAGAGTACACATCAGCCCTTAAACTATCATCCAAGACCAAAAAGTATTGTTGGAGCATAGCGCTCAATAGTTTTTTGTCGGTTTCTACGTCGTAATTTTTGAAGTAGCGTTCCGCTGAGCCTTTAAGAGCCGCTTTCATTTTTTCTACATCTTCTTCTTTCAACTTATCGGGATTCAATTTTTCCATATTCATTCCGAAACGGATAAGCTCGGGGCCGTAATAATAGATTTCGATGAACATATCCCAAGAGAAAGCATAAGGCTCCAGTTCAGCGTAAAGCGTTTTGTATTTATCCAGAATTTTGGTGTATTTCAATCCGTATTTAGGAATACTCATATTGGCATTCGCCAAAAAACGTTTTTCCAGCTCTTGTTTTTTAATTACCGCATCATTGGCTATTAATCCTTTGTTCTGACCAATCCATTTCTTCCAAGCATTTGAAATTCTAGATTGTTTTGCAGCGTATTGGATTCTAGTTTTATCGCTACTAGACATTGCGTCTCCAATAATTTCTAATGATATATCGCGCATTTTAATGCGGTTCGGGTTCTGTTTATTGATGGTATAGTCAACAGCATAAGAAGTCAAGTACTCGCTAGTGCGTCCAGGATATCCATAAATCATGGTGAAATCGCCGGGTTTTGTTCCATTCGTATTAATGGGAAGCGAATATTTTGGACGGTAAGGCACATTATCATCTGAAACTTCAGCAGGTTTGTTGTCTTTATTGGCATAAATCCGAAACATTGAAAAATCGCCTGTGTGACGCGGCCAAACCCAATTATCAGTATCAAAACCAAATTTTCCTATTGATGAAGGTGGAGCACCTACCAATCGAACGTCGTTAAAAGTTTCAGTAATGAACATGTAATACTGATTGCCATAATAAAATGGACGAATAATGTACTCGTAATGCGAACCTTCGATAGCCGCCTTTCCTATAACCTTAATGTTTGAATCTACAATGGCTTGTCTTTCTGCCTCTGGCATTCCGTCGGTAACTCCCTTAAGCACTGATTTAGTTACATCGTCAATTCTAACTATGAATCGAGCATATAGATTTTGATTTTTCAGTTCTTGGTCTTTGGTCATTGCCCAAAAGCCATCCGTTAGGTAATCGTTTTCTACAGAACTATGCGATTGTATGAGCGAGTAGCCACAGTGGTGGTTGGTAAGCAATAATCCCTCATCGCTGATCATTTCGGCAGTACAGCCACCATTAAAATGTACGATGGCATCTTTTAAACTTGATTTATTAAAACTATACAGGTCTTCGGCCGAAAGTTTCATGCCCATACTTTGCATATCCGATTCTACCAGATTCTTAATAAGAGAAGGAATCCACATTCCCTCTTTTGCAAATGAGGAAAGACTACAGGCAAGAATAATTAGTGCTAAACTGAATCGTTTCATAGTTTCAAAATTTTTTGCGAAGCTAAGCAATTCACTTTTTAATAGGAATTGATGCAGTTGCCTTTCATCATTTTGTGTGAAATTATCGTGTAAAGGACATTAATACTTTTGCAATGAACAACAAAAGAGTCGGTTTTGAAGCAAGGAATGCCTTGATTGGCCTTGTTTTGTCGGAAAAACAGGCATGTTTATTAACAAAACCCTATACTTATTAACAAAAAGGCTTGTTTTGTCCGCAATCCCTTTGGCCGTGTACTATTTCCTATATTTTTGGTCACGAATTAAATAAATTATTAACTACAAAAACATTATTAAGATGAACAAGTCTGAATTAATCGAAGCAATGGCTGATAGCGCAGGAATTTCTAAAGCTGATGCAAAAAGAGCACTAGACGGATTTATTGGAGCAACTACTACAACTTTAAAGAGTGGTGGAAGAGTAGCACTAGTAGGTTTTGGATCTTTCTCTGTATCTAATCGTTCTGCAAGAACAGGTCGTAATCCTCAAACAGGAAAAGAAATTCAAATTGCAGCTAAAAACGTTGTAAAATTCAAAGCAGGTGCTGAGCTTTCTGGCTCTGTAAACTAAGCTAAGGTCTTTTTTTACTAAAACCTTTACTAGCTCGCTAGTAAAGGTTTTTTTTATGGAAATTTTTACGGAAATTTCTTCAATTTAATTGCCAAGATCAGTAAACTTAGGAACTAGTTAATAAAACTAGATTGGAAATGTTGCTCCGTTGTGAATAGCACATTTGTTTGCTCTACTTTTGGCAATCGTAAAATTTACAGTTTCATAGTACTTCATTTTGACACATTAACTAAAATGACTACTTTGGTTGTTGTCAAAAAAAAAGAAATAAATCATGGGTAAAGGAGATAAAAAATCGGGTAAAGGAAAAAGAACTATTGGGTCTTATGGCAATACGCGTAAAAGAAGAAGAGATATAACTACCGAGGCAGAAAGAAAGAACTTAGCAAAAAAGGAAGCAGCTGATAAAAAAGCAAAAACTGCAGCTAAAAAAGCGGCTGAAAAGCCAGCTGAAGCTGAAGAGGTAAAAAAGCCAGAAGCTAAGAAAGCGCCAGCTAAGAAGCCAGTGGCTAAAAAAACCGCGGCTAAAAAAACTGCTGCTAAAAAGTAAGCTGATTAGATTAGATTAGAATAGAAGGTTTGAAAGCCCTTTTTCAATTTTTGGAAAAGGGCTTTTTTTATGCGTTTTGTTGCAGAATTGTGTGGGAAATGTGAGTAATACACTCGCTAGCCGTCATGCTGAAATAAATTCAGCATGACCCCATATTATTCTACAACCCTGCGTTTTTTTATGCAGTGATGCAGCACAAGGTGTGAAAATTCTTAGACGCACATTGCACACCCGCTAGTTCTAATTCTGAACTCGTTTTAGAACCGACGAAGGAGCTCATCGAAACTGAACTCGTTATTCCTGACTATTATTGAGAAGCTGAAACCTGCCCGAAAGTTCAAGCGGTTAAATCTCCAGCGCATTTTGCAATTCCAGTCCATAGAATAAATGTTCGCCTAAGCTTTTATTCTACATTTGCGGACACTTCTAAAAGTTAAAGCTATGAGTGCGAAAATAAATACGAATGCAATTATGAATTATGGTACCATATACGGTATCGTTATAATTGCTATGTCGCTGATATTATATATTTTAGGAATTGAAAATGATGGTAATTTTGTATTCCTCATTAATCTGGCTGTCACTATCGGAGCTTTGTATTTTTTTATGAATAAGTATAAGATGGAAGTTGGAGCTGGTTTCATTTCATTTATAACATCTTTTAGATTAGGAATATTACTTACATTTTTTGGTGGAGTAATTACTGCTTTTTACAACTGGGTTTTCTTGTCATTTATTGACCCAAGTTCTATTGATAAGGCTAAGGAAAAGGCCTATGAAAGTGCAATCTCAAATGGAAAAAGTGCTGAACAGGCAATCACCGAATTAGAAATGGTAGAACCTTTTATGACTCCTATCGGAATGACTCTTATAGCTTTATTGGTCTTTTTAGTAATGGGCTTAATTATCTCTGCGATTGTTTCTGCTTTTATAAAGAATGAAAATCCAAATCCATTTTCTGAAGAAGTATAAATGCTGAACCTATCAATTGTAATACCTGCTTTTAACGAAGAGGAGTCGCTTCCAGAGCTTTGCGCGTGGATAGATAAAGTGCTCAATGAGCACAAGCTTACTTATGAAGTTATCTTAATTGATGACGGTAGCTCAGATACTACTTGGAAGGTTTATCAAGACTTAGCTTCAAAAAATGCGAATCTAAAAGGAATTCGTTTTAACCGCAACTACGGTAAAAGTGCAGCCTTAAATCGTGGATTTGAAAAAGCCATTGGCGATGTGGTGGTTACTATGGACGCCGATTTACAAGATAGCCCTGAAGAATTACCAGAGCTTTATAAAATGATTGTAGAAGGTGGTTTTGATTTGGTGAGCGGCTGGAAAAAGAAACGCTACGATCCACTTTCTAAAACCATACCTACCAAACTCTACAATTGGGCTACTCGAAAGATGACGGGCATTTATTTGCACGACTTTAACTGTGGTTTAAAGGCCTACAAAAATGAAGTCGTAAAAGCCGTTGAAGTCTATGGCGAAATGCATCGCTACATTCCAATTTTGGCAAAGAGAGCAGGTTATGCTGTTATTGGGGAAAAAGTTGTGCTCCACCAGTCACGCAAATATGGAACCACCAAATTTGGTTTAGAGCGCTTTATTAATGGTCCTTTGGATTTGCTGAGCATTACTTTTGTGTCTAAGTTTGGGCAGAGGCCAATGCATTTATTTGGCTCTTTTGGTATGCTAATGTTCATATTTGGATTCATGACTGCCTTATTCCTTGGTTTGGAAAAACTCTATCATTTGAGTCAGGGAGTTCTTCCTGGATTGGTAACAGATAATCCTTGGTTCTATATTTCTTTGGTTTCTATGATATTAGGTACGCAATTATTCCTAGCTGGCTTCTTAGGTGAATTGGTTTCAAGAAACAACCCTGTGCGTAACGAATACAAGATTCGAGAGGAGATCTAATCCCTTCAAAACCAAATAATCTTCCCCGTTTTAAAGTTGCTTCAATAGGTAAGCCTTGATTTGAAAATCAATTGTTTACCTTTGAGAGGTGCGACTAACCCTAATCATAGCATTCTTGTGTTGTTGGATAGCTGGTCAAGCCCAGAACGACTGGTTTTTAGGAACCATATACCAGCAATCTTTACCAGATAGTGCTGTCATATTACATACCAACTCTAAAGGTATATTAACGGAAAAACTACTGCCAATTAATGCCCAATATAATGTTCCTTACAAATCGATATTAGTATCCAATAGAAATAATGCTGCAGCTTTTTTTTCTAGTTATTACAGAACTTCTAGTGTTTATTCTTCATTGGTTGGGCTTAAAAACTTAAATAATTCATCCCAAATTGACACTACTTTTTTAAGCTCAGAAGGTATATCTGCTGAGAGTTATTGCGCTAAAATTAAAAATCCATTAGCTGATTCTATTTATTTGTTAATTAGTAAAAAGGCAACAATTTATAAGCCTTCAATATCCTTGAGAGTGGATTCGATTACATTTAAGAATAATGTGCAGCTTCATAAAAAATCTTTTCACGTCCTTTATACTGACTCATTAATTAACCGAGGCAGGTTCATTAATAGTTCGATTACTTATAGATGGGGCGCTACTTCAAGTAATGAACTAGGCCCTTTTGGAACAATTCATTCTTTAGAAGATTGGAGTTATGCATGTGATCCCCATAGTTTCAATTTAATAAGTACTAATAAATCTAAAATCTATTCCTATCTTATGATAATAATCGAGGAGAGTTGCTTAAAATTGACTCACTAGAGGTAAACCCTCCTATTAAGGGGATAAAGCCAAAAGGATATCCTAATCACTACGAACATTATTCCAACCGAGAAATAATTAAATTAAAACTTTCATACGATGGAACCAGGTGTGTTTATATGGTTATAGATACTGCTACTAACTATATTTCATATTATGTTGGAGAATTAAGTAATTCAGGAGTTTTTAAAGGTATCACCAAGTTGGATAGTTTTCAAATTAATATACCGAACTTTGAATGGACTGGTAAGTTGGGTTTTGAACTAAGTGCAGATAACAATTATCTACTTACAAGTGTTTTAAGAAAGGTAAAGAATCAACCGAGATATACCCAATCAGGTCAAGGAGGATACGGTACTTTTCGCAGTCAAGCCATACCGTTTTCCGATTCTATTTTTTCGTATAACCTGAATACGGGTAGTAGAAAATTGGTTTTAGCTACGGACAGTTTTGGAATTTCTGATCTACAAATTGGTCCTGATGGATATATTTATGGATTTGGTGCCGAATCCAGTACTGATACATTGGCATCAATAAGTAATTTGAAAGGCTATTATAATGTTCGGTTTATAGAGAAAAATGGAAATTGGACAATTCAACATCATTGTTTTCCTAAACTGAAGAATAAAAAATACGACATTTATAAAGCTTTTTCTTTCTCCAGCCCCTCCATCCATCAACCCTACAACAAAATAGCAGGTTTAAAATACGAGTGCTGCATTGGCGATACCGCTACCGCCTATTTTACAAACGACTGTATCGATTCCTTAAAAATGCAGGTAATCCGTAACGGAACACTTATACATACCAATGTGCAAGACACCTTGAATTACCCACTTACCCAAACGGGCAATTACCAATTGGCCACAATCATGCACAACCAGTGGGGCAGCTTTACCGATACCAACTATTTTACCGTCAACCAGAAAGACACTTTCAATTTGCCTATCGATACTTCTTTCTGTAAAGGCGTTACGTTAACCCTTAACGTAAAACAGCTTGCCAATATTCAGTATTGGGGCGATTACTCCCAAGACACCAATTACCAAATAACCGATACAGGAACCTTTACCATACAAGCCCTACACGCTTGCGGGCAGGTTTTCGATACCGTTAGGGTAACTTTTGACCCTATTCCAAAACTCATAGTTAATCGAATCAAAGACACCACCTTGTGCGCCGATACGATACACTTTAGAGCACAATCGACAGTTCCTTGGTATTCAAGTGTTAGCGATTCTTTGTTGGTTATTGACACGACAGGGCAATATCAAATCATAAGCACAAACAATTGTGGAGCAGACACGGTAAGTTTAAAAGTCACTTTGCACGATACTTTGCCGTTGAGCTTAGGCGCAGATACGGTAATGTGTTTGGGAAAATTGTTTTATAAATACCTACCAAAAGGCTTAGCGAATTACACATGGTTCGATAACAGTACAACCGATAGTTACCAGTTTTTTGCACCAGGAAGCTATTGGGTAAAAGCAGAAAATACCTGCGGAACTTGGTACGATACTTTGACTATAGACACTTTTCATTCAGCCCAAATAAATCTGGGCAACGACACTGCCACCTGTGCCCATTTGCCGCTTAATCTCAATGCGGGAGCAAAGAATACGAATCAAACCAACCAAACCAAGCTGAGTTGGTTTTGGCCACACAATGGCAGCAGAGACTCCAGCTTAATGGTAAATATGAGTGGAACTTATACGGTAGAAGTTACCGATAGATGTGGAACACAGACCCACTCGATAAACGTGTACCAACTCAAGGCCCCCAATTTACAGCTGAACGATACCACCATTTGCAAGGGAGATTCGATACAAATAACCGCCCGAGCAGATTCCGCCCAAATACGTTGGAGTACGGGTGCAACCGGTCCAAGCATTTCCATAAAAGATTACGGCACTTTTGGGGTAGGAGCACAAAACCGCTGTGGTTCAGATACCACAGTATTTAAAGTAGGCGAACTACCACCACCAAAATTCTCCTTACCTGCAGATACCATATTGTGTGATCGAACTATTTGGGAACCAGACGCTTCCCAACCACGATCTAGTTACCAATGGAACGACGGATCTACCCAGCCCAAAAACCGCATTGAAAAAGAAGGCACTTTTACAGTAACGATAACCAACCCATGCGGTACAAACAGCGGAAGTATAAACGTAGCTTATCTAAACACCCCAAAAGCTCAAATTGCTGTTAGCCCAGAAGGAAAACATTGCCCCGGAACATTGCTCACATTGAGCGGTAATTCAATAAATGAAAACGATAAATACTTATGGAATACAGGCGATAGCAGTCAAAGTATCCGCATAAAAGAAGCAGGAGTTTACACGCTAACCGTAAGCAACTTTTGTGGCGCAGACACCCAAAAAATTACTCCAAACTATTACCCCATCAAAGCTGCATTTGCTTTGAGTGAAAAAGAAGGAATCTCTCCCTTTGAGCTGGAGGCAATCAATTTATCCGAAGGAGCAGCGGAATACTTATGGTTGATAGATTCGAATAAGGCAGTAAATACAACTGACCTGAAAGAAAGAGTTATCGGCTATGGAGCGCATACGATTACATTAATCGCCCAAAATGCATTTGGTTGTGCCGACACAGCACGAGATACCATAGAAGTATTGCGAAACCCGAACATTCCACCATTGCTGTGCGATTTTAGAATAGACCCAAATCCAGCCAGCGACTACTTTGTTATCTCGGCATCAAACAACGATAAACAAGTAAAGCAGGTAAAAATCTTTAACGAAATAGGGCAAGCGATAATAACAAGCGATGTGAGCCATTGGAAAGAAAATCCATTTAACCTCGAATACCGATTAAACGATTTACCTTCAGGCACCTATCTAGTAGGTTTATACTGCGAGGATGAAACCCAATACAAACGTTTAGTGATTGTACGTTAGGGGTTACTTGAAGAAAAACTCGGGCAAAGCCTTGCGTTCATCTTTCTTGAGCACATTGATGATCCATTGCGCTTTCAAAAACCCCCAACCGTAACTGTAAAACTGGATAAATGCCGCCATTAAAGCGCCTAAAGCGATACTCAAGCTTTTGGTTTTAATAAGGCAATCGGCAAAAAGTAAAAGCACATAAGCACAAGCCAAAAAACCAAAAATGGGAATGCTCATTCCATTAATAATTAAAACCATAAACCCGAGACTAAACAGAGTTGGAAACCAATAGGTGATTTTTGAAGTTCCCGGGTGCCATTTGTTTAGAATTACTCGAACAACTCCAAATTTGTAGACCTGTTTCGAAAACTTTCGCAAATCGATTCGGCGTTTGTGGTAAACAAAAGCATCTTTTATAAGCTTGGTCTTATAACCCGCATTCCAAATCCTAAAACTCAAGTCTGGATCTTCTCCGGGGTGTATTTTCCCATATCCGCCAACGGTCTCAAAAACTGCTTTAGAAATACCCATGTTAAAACTTCTCGGCTGAAACTTTCCCAGTGCTTCATTTCCGCCTCTAATTCCGCCCGTTGTATAAAAGGACGTCATTACGTAGTTGATAGATTTTTGCGTATTCGAAAAGGATGCATGAGCAGCGTCAGGTCCTCCAAAACAATCTACATAATCCGTTGTCAATGCTTTGCGAACATTTGCAATGTAATGAGGCGGAATCAAACAGTCGGAGTCGAAGATGATAAAATAGTTTCCATTGGCTTTTTCCATGCCAAAATTACGACTGGGTCCGGGGCCAGAGTTTGCCTTGAAGTGGTAAACGATATTGATTTTATCGCTGAATTTTTCGCAAACCGATTTACAGGGTATACTTGAACCGTCTTCAATAATCAAAACTTCAAATGCTTTGTCTGTTTGTTGACTCAAACTTTCTAAAAGTTCTTGAACTTCATCGGGCCGATTGTACACCGGAACAATGAGCGAAAAAGAAAGTGTTTTGTTCATGTTACAAATGTATGTTCAAATATTGTTTTTAAACGATAGAGTTGTAGATTGGTCAAGTACTTTTATCAAATCGTTTTAAATGAAATGAAAGCAGAAATAATAACCATAGGAGATGAGATTTTAATCGGTCAGATTGTTGACACCAATTCGGCTTGGATGGCTAATTTGCTATATAATCATGGAATAGAGGTAGCGCAGATCACTTCTATAACTGATGAAAAAAACCACATTGTAAATGCCCTTGACGACGCTCAAACTAGAGCCGATTTAATTTTGATAACAGGTGGTCTTGGTCCAACGAAAGACGATATCACTAAAGATACCTTGTGTGCCTACTTCAATGATCACTTGGAATTTCGTCAAGACGTTTTTAATCAAGTCAAGTCGCTTTTTGATTCTTATGGAGTAAAAATGCCAGCAATTAATCGACATCAGGCCGAAGTTCCGAGTACTTGCATAACCCTAATGAATAAAAAGGGTACAGCGCCGGGGATGTGGTTTCGTCGAAATAATAAAGTAATTGTTTCCATGCCTGGGGTTCCGTATGAAATGAAATATTTGATGGAGCAGGAAGTACTTCCAAGAGTAAAAACTGAATTTGAAACTCCCGAATTGGTGTACAAAACCATTTTGACTCAAGGCATAGGAGAATCCTCTCTAATGGAGATTTTAGGAGGCTGGGAAAACACAGTTCTTAATGATGACTTACGATTGGCATGGTTGCCAGCTGCAGGTAAAGTTCGGCTTAGAGTGAGCGGAAAAGGCAGCAGTCGTATTGCTTTAGAAGCTAAAATAGCCACCTACGTAAAACAATTACCAGCACTAATACCCGATCATTATGTAGGACATGAAACGGATGCTCTGGAAGTTGAGGTTGGTAATTTAATAAAGAAAAAGGGTTGGACAGTTTCCACTGCAGAATCGTGCACGGGAGGTAATATAGCTCATATGCTCACAGCCATCGCTGGTAGTTCGGCTTACTTTGAGGGAAGCATAGTTTCTTATTCTAATAAAGTAAAAGAAACGGTTTTGGGAGTGAGTTGGGAGAGCATAAAAAAGCGCGGCGCAGTGTCAAAACAGGTGGTTGAAGAAATGGTTTCTGGGGTTCGGCAAAAATTGGGCACTGATTGTGCCATTGCAACTTCAGGTATTGCAGGTCCCGATGGAGGAAGTGCTAACAAGCCAGTCGGAACCATTTGGATAGCAGTAGCAACACCTGCAGGCGTTTTAAGCGAGCGTTTTCAGTTTGGAAACGATAGAGAGAAAAACATACTTAGGGCTTCTCAAACAGCCTTACATTTATTGCAAAAAGAATTATTGAAATAGGCGCTGATATTTTGAACAAAAAGCAATATATTTGCCGCCTCAAAAAATCAGACGAAAAATGGCGAATATCTGTCAGATCACAGGAAAGAAAGCAATGACGGGAAACAACGTTTCTCACTCAATGAATAAAACTAAACGTAAATTCAAACCGAATTTACAGGTTAAGAAATTTTATATTCCTGAAGAGGATAAGTGGGTAACACTTAAGATTTCGGCTTCGGGCATTCGTAACATCGATAAGTTAGGAATTTCTGTAGCGATCAAAAAAGCAAAAGAAAAAGGATATTACACTGCTTAATTAGTAGTTAGTATTAAAGATATAGGACCTCGATTCGGTAACGTTTCGGGGTTTTTTTATTTATGAGTATGTGATATATTGTGCCTTAAAGAGTGAGATGAAAAATTTCCAATACATATGCCTTGTAGTATTGTCGCTTTTGGCTGCTGGCTGCGCGTCAAAGCAAGGTAAAAAGGAGTTTTCTGACTATTATTCTGCTACAAAAAATGGGAATTTTGATAATAGCAAGAAGCGCAATCATCAGGTATTTTCAGCGGATTTTAAAATCGACACGATTTATCGCTCAATGAAAGGACCCATTGATGAAAGTACTTTTTATTTAGCAGATTCTGGAGACATTGTTTGGCTAACGGGCTATAAAGTTGAGGTGATTAACTCAAAAGGAGAGGTTATTGAACCTGGTTTTATATGTCACAATAATTTGAATTTGGATAGCATTCGCCGATTTCCATGGCAATCTCAAAATTTTGATTATCAGAATAGAGTTTTTACGCTAACCCAAGGTGCAACGGAGCTATCGCTTCCAGAAGGATACGGTGTGCCGATACCGGGAGAACAAGGTTTTAAAAGTATTTTCCAAGCTTTGAACCACAACTATCCGGAGGTAGATACCACCATAAAACATAGAGTTACTATAGCCTATTTTTTAGACTCTGAAATTGATTTCAAAATAAAGCCATTATACATGAAAGCGGTATGGGTGATAAAACAATACCAAGGACCAGTTGGCGATTTTGGTAAAAAACCCGAAGATGGCGCTATGCAAGTGGAATCAATAGACAATATAAACTACCATCCTGCGCAGCAGCCCACATGTGGGGTAGAAATGTTGGCAAACAATAAGGCCTTAAATGGCTTGGATATTTATTACGATAACTACGGTAGAAAGTACACTGGGCATTGGAAAGTTAATCCAGGAAAAGAAGAAATAGAAATGAACGTAGATTGGATGCTGGGTCTAAATCAAAAACGAAAATTAGTAATGGCGGTGGCTCACGTTCATCCATTTTGCACAGAGATTGCTTTGATGAATGAAACAACACAGGAAAAAATAGTATCTCTAACAATGAAGCAGGCAGAAGAAGGGATAGGTTTAAATGAAATTCAAGTATATATTCCTACTGAGGATATTTGGCTGGATCCCTCAAATAAATATGCACTAGCTTCTTTTTATCACAATACAAGTTCAGATACTCTTTCAGCCATGTCTGTAATGTATTTATATTTTGAGGAATAAGCTCAAACTTTCAGGGCTTAGTATTGTCTGAAGTTTATATGGAAAAATTGACTTTATTTTGGCACCGGCGTGATTTAAGAGCCTACGACAATGCTGGGTTACATGCTGCGTTGCGAAATCATAAGAATGTACAGCCAGTTTTTATTTTTGACACGGATATCTTAGACCATTTACCGAAGCAGGACGCACGCATCGATTTTATTGATGAGGCATTACAACAACTAAACGAAGCCTACCAAAAATTCGGGGCCCGTCTCTGGGTGTTTTATGGAAATCCGCAGGATATCTTTAAAGAATTGACGAGTAAATACAACGTAGAAGCATTGTATTCCAATAGAGATTATGAGTCCTATGCTAAGAATAGAGATTCCAATATTTATGAATTTCTCAAGTCAAAAAATATTCCGTTTATTGGAAAAAAAGACCATGTAGTTTTTGAAAAGAACGAGGTAGTAAAAGGCGACGGCTTACCTTATACCGTTTTTACTCCGTATAGTAAAATTTGGAAGAACAACCTTAGCGATTATTATTTCAAAGCATATCCGATTGAGCAATATGCTGATAATTTTAATGCTACCGATGCTATTCAATGGGAAAGTGTTTATGATCATGGTTTTATAAAAACGAATCACTCTTTTACTGCTCCAAATTTTGACGATAAGACAATCACTAATTACAAAGAACAAAGAGATTTCCCTGCTAAAGAAGGAACAACGAAACTAAGTGTCCATTTACGATTTGGAACAGTTTCCATACGGGAATGTGTTCGCAGAGCAATGGATTTAGAGAGTGAAACATGGCTGAATGAGCTGATTTGGAGGGATTTTTACCAATCCATATTGTTCCATTTTCCACATGTAGAAACATCTTGTTTTCGGTCGAAATACGAAAAAGTAGAGTGGGAGAAGAATGAAGAGCACTTTGAAGCGTGGTGTAAGGGTAAAACTGGCTATCCACTAGTTGATGCCGGAATGAGGGAGTTAAACGAAACGGGCTTTATGCACAATCGAGTGCGAATGGTGGTAGCCTCTTTTCTTACAAAACATTTGTTGCTCGATTGGCGTTGGGGCGAAGCTTATTTTGCTGAAAAGTTGCTGGATTTTGATTTAGCCTCAAATAACGGAGGTTGGCAATGGGCTGCAGGTTGCGGAACGGATGCAGCACCGTATTTCAGAGTGTTTAATCCTACATCGCAATTAGAACGATTTGATAAAAAAAAGGAATACGTTAAAAAATGGGTTCCTGAGTTTGGTACAACTAACTACCCTGAACCAATTGTTGAGCACAAGTTTGCTCGGCAAAGGGCTTTGGATAGGTATAAGGAAGGACTAGGTTAACGGTTATTTTACGATAAAGCGTTTGTTCAAAACACTACTTTCAGTAACTAAACTTATTTGATATGAGCCTGCTGCTAAAGTACCTTTAGTGCCAAGTAGTATGATTTGTTGTCCACCTATATCCGAAAGAATAGGTTCAAAATCAATATTTCCACCGAAAACATTGGTAAGAATAATTTGCTAATTTTCAAAATTATTTTGAGGTATTTGTAAGTAAACCATATCACCAAGGTTTGGATTTGGGTAAACAACTATTTCATTATTCGAAAGCAGATTATCATACTCAAATTCAATTTTTTTCAAATCGTAGTATTTGAAATCACCATTGTAATCGGTTTGTTTCAATCGATAATATGACAATCCTGATGAAGGATTTAAATCCTTAGTTGAATAAGAATTGTAATCGTTTGTAGTTCCATTTCCAGTTACAATTGCTACTTCTTGATAGGTTTCTAAATCAATCGTTTTTTCAATGGTAAAAAAGTCATTGTTCAATTCAGATGAGGTTTCCCAAGTAAGATGCACCTCATTATTTTGTTGGTCCGGAATTGCTTCAAAAGAAACTAAACTTACAGGCAATGGATTATTGCTGGTCGTTGAAGCTAAAGTAAAAGGACTGAATGCGTTGACGGTTCCTGACGATACAATTGTTCCGGCGGTTTTATTGCCTGTTGTTCCACCGTTTCCTTGGTCTCTCCAAATACTCGAACTAACATCCCAACGGGCAACTGTAAGATCAGTCAAATTATCTACGCCACCACTATTAGCCGTCCAACCTAACGTAACCGTAACGTTATTGGTGGTTGCAATCCTATCCAATGTCCAATACTCGGTAGTACTCATGTGATCAATTGTAGCTTCTTTGGATTGCCAGTTATAAAGGCTGGAAGGATCGATATAATAATACTGTGCCCTAAATTGTGCAGAGTTGGAACTGGGATTACTTATCCGAATTGGCTAAGAAGCTGATTAACAATCTAGAAAGTCAAATTATCAAACGAAAAAAAGGAATAGTCGTTTTAACTAAACAAATTTACAAAAATCATCTAGTACAATTCATAGATATTTAACCTTCCTTCTAAAGGTCCATTCCAAAGCGGAATTCTTCGTTTTGGTTTTAATCCTAATGCTTTAATAGCGGGAATATTCGCACTAAAAATAGCTGCTGTCCAACCTTTATAATCGGTTTTTAATTTATCCCCAATTTCCGAATAGAACTGCTTGGCATCGGCTAGTGTTATTCGCTTATCGTAAGGAGGATTCATAATAAGAAAACCAGACGCTGCAGGAGCTGGAGAATTGAAGAAGTCTCGTTGAAAAACATCAATATCTTGGTCCATACTAGCTGCTGCAATATTCATTTTTGCATCTTCAATAGCATAAGGGTGGCTGTCTCCGCCACTAATACGAGCTACATTATCAGATCCTATTCTTTTTGATTCATCTTTTATTTCTTTCCACTTATCACCATCAAAATTGCGCCACTGCTGAAAACAAAATTTTTGACGGTATTTTCCACAAGGTGTATTTTTAGAAAGCAGGAAAGCTTCGGTCAATAAAGTACCACTGCCACACATTCCATCATATAATTCTGATTTACCATCCCATCCACTCAGTTTAAGAATACCCGATGCTAAAACTTCACTTAATGGCGCAACGCCGCCTACGGTTTTGTAACCTCTTTTATGCAAAGAATCTCCTGAACTGTCCATAGAAATAGTGCAACTAGCTCCAGCGATCAATAGATTTATCCTCACATTGGCTAGTTTCAAATCTACATTTGGTCGTTCAGATTCGTTTTCGACAAAGCGATCGCAAATGGCATCCTTTAAAAGTTGAGCCGCATAAACACTGTTTTTAAAATGTTCGTTTCTAACTATGGCATCAATTGCAATCGATTTTTGCGGAAAAAACCATTTATCCCATTCCACCTTTTTGCCAAAATCATATAAATCATTGGCTTCGTTTAATTCGAATGAGACCAGATTAATTAATACCCTTAGAGCCGAACGAACTAAATAATTTGCTCGATAAACATCCTCAATGTTTCCTGCGAAAGCAACACCTCTCTTTCGGATTTCATGTTTGGAGCCAATTTTGCTCTGTACAAGTTCTTCAAGTAAAATCTCTTCGAGACCTTGATAAGTTGTAACATATATATTGAATTCAGATTTCATGCTTTTCGATTTTTGCAAATATGACTCATATGGATAGAAAAAGAATGCAAGAACCTAATGTGTCCGAACATTTTTTTTATAAACAGTTAAAACTCTAAAAATCGATATAACTGTGCTAGTAATGAGCAATTTTAAACTAAGTATTTCTGTTAATTTTACCGCCCGAATGTGAAGCAAATAATGACAAGAATTTTTACCATACTATTTTTATTAATGGGCCTAAACTCGGCCTTCGCTCAAATGGACAAATACCACATTGACGGAGACATGAAAGATGGTTTTACCGACATGTCAAGTGCATTTGTTATTGTTTATGTCAATGGTCAAAAGCTAAAACGCGTTTCTGCCGATGGTAACGGAACTTTCGATTTTGATTTGGATTTCGGTAAAAATTACGAGTTGCATTTTGTAAAGCAAGGATACGCAACTAAAAAAGTGGACATTCTGTTGCAAAATGTTACAGCGGAAATGGTTGGAATTGGCTGCCGACCAAGGGAAGTTCAAGTGAGTATGATTCAAAAAGTTGAAGGGATTGATTATTCGGTCTTAGACAAATCGGTTGGTCAAATTTTTTATGATCCAGAGATAGAATGCTTTGATTGGGATGCCGACTACACGCTTAGGGCAATGGAAAAAATTGAGCAGCTAGTTGATGAACTCGAAGAGAAGAAAAAAGAATATGCTAAGAATACTGCAGCTGGAGATAAGGCATTGGCGAAAGGTGATTTTGAAACAGCAAAAAAGAGTTACGAAGCAGCTTTAGCGGCAATGCCTAAGGATGAAACTGCAATTAATAATTTAAAGAAAGTTGCTGAGAAAGAAGAGGAGTCAAAAAATGCTGAAGCCGCCGCAAAAGCTGCAGAAGAAGCTAAGGTCGCTGCGGAAGCTGAAAAAGCGAAAAAAGATGAATTTGATAAATTAGTAGCTGATGGTGATAAAGCGTTAAAATCTGAAGATTTTGATGAGGCAGCAAAACAATATGAAGAAGCGGCAAAACTTATGCCTGATCAAACATCTGTTAAAACTAAGCTTTCAATTGTAGCTGAAACAAAAAAGAAAAGAGAAGCTGCTGCTTTAGTAGAGGAAGAAGCTAAGAAGAAAGCAGAAGAGGCTAAGAAAGAAGCTGCGGATATAGAAAAGGCTTCAAAAGCAAATGAAAAAGAGCAAGCGAAAGCTGAAAAGGAAAAAGCTCTAGAAGAAGAAAAAGCTGCTAAAGAAGCTGCAGATAAAAAGGAAGCTGATGAATTAGCAGCAAAAGATGATGCCAAGAGAAAAGCGGAAGAAGCTAAAAAGGTAGAGGAAACTAAAGCTGCCGAAAAGAAAGAAAAAATAAAAGAGGAGCCCAAAAAAGAAGAAAAGAAACCTGAACCGAAGAAAGAAGTAGTTAAAAAGTCCGTTCCTAAGCCACCGGTAAAGAAACCTGCAGTTGCAGTTTCAAAACCTAAAGCAACTGCGGGTACTGCCGCAGCTATTGCTAAGAAGGAAGAACACGCAGAAAAAAAGAAAGAGTTACATGCTACTGCTAAAAAGGTAACAAAGCCTAAAGATAAGCATAATGATATTCATGCTAAATTAGATCAGGCTGCTGCTGCTCAAAACCCCAAAACAACTAGTATCCATGAGCATCATGATTGGAACATGAATCAACCTGGTGTACACGAAGAAATTGCGAAAGAGTATCCTATTGGAGTTACAGAAGAAGTTTATATGAAGGGCAATAAAGAAATCTTGGAAAGACTAGTTGTAAAGGATGGAATGGGCAGTATTTATTGGAGAGTAAAACACCCTTGGGGTGGAGTTTACTATTTTAAAAATGCCAATGTTTCAATCTCTTCGGTTGAGTTTGATTTGTTTACAACCATTAAAGATGATGAAGGAAACGTTATAGAACCTTATCACATTGACAGAGTAAACGATCATTGATCTTTTGGAGGAACAGGATCATATCCACTTGTTCCCCAAGGATGGCATTTAGAAATTCTTTTCAATCCCAACCAAACACCTTTTAATATTCCATGTGTTTCAATTGCTTCGTAGGTATACCTGCTGCAAGTAGGGGAGTGTCTGCAATTTTGACCCAGCAGCGGAGAAATAGTCCATTGGTAGATTCTAATCAGAGCTAGAAATGGAAACGATATTATTTTACGAGGAAGTTTCATTGTTTAGTACGGGTACAACGTATAACGTCTTACGTATCACGTCTGACGTAATACGTTGTACGTTAGACGTAATACAATCAATTTACTCAAAATCCTTGTACAACATACTTGCCTGAACCTCATTATTATCCTGGTATTTACCAGATACGTACTTATCGTAATCTCCTTCAATAGAGTGATAGTAAATCTGACAGATTTCAACTCCAGCGTAAATTCGAATCGGCTCCACGCAATGAATTTCTAAAGTCCAAAAACCAGAAAAACCTACATCTCCAAAACCAGCGGTTACATGAATGTATAATCCCAAACGACCAATGCTACTTCGTCCTTCTAACATAGGAACGTAACTCTCCGTTCTAGTATGTTCAGTAGTTCTGCCTAGGTACAATTTACCGGGCTCTAGCACCAAACCTTCTTCAGGAATAAACAATTCCTTAGTTGCATTTGGCTTTTTCATTTCCAAGATAGGAGTATCGTAAACCAAAAGCCTATCGTGTAAACTCAAATTGTACGAATTTGGATTTAAACGTTTCTCATCGTATGGGTTGATAAAAATACTTTTACCAAGTTGCTTTTTTATTTCGTTTCCAGAAAGAATCATGGGTTATTTTATTTGATATTCACTTCCGTCTTTTCCGTCGTTCAACACGATGCCAACGGCATTTAATTTATCACGGATTTCATCCGATAAATCCCAGTTTTTATTGGCTCGTGCTTCTGCCCGCATTTCAATAAGCATTTGCATCACATCATCCAGTTTATCTGAACCATCTTCAGCCTCATCTAACAGCCCAAGAACCTCAGTCATAAAAGTGATAAAGGTTTTCTTCATTCTGTTGAATGTTTCAACTCCAATTGAGGATAATGGAAAATGATTATCTGCAAATGAATTGATTTTATTGGCCAAATCAAATAACACTGCTATCGTCTTTGGGGTATTGAAATCGTCACTCATTTCAATGTAAAGCTGATCGCACAATTGGTTTATTTCTTTTTCCAATTCCGCATTCATGGTTCCTGCTTCAACAGCTTCCATTTTGGAAACCAAGCGCAGAGCATTGGTCAATCTTTTATATCCTTTTTCTGCTGCTTTAAGTGCGTCATTAGAGAAGTCAACCGTACTTCTGTATTGAGCTTGCAACAAAAAGAAACGAATGGTCATCGGAGAATATCCTCTGTCCAACAATTTGTGATCTCCAGCAATTAATTCTCTGGGTAAAAAAGCATTCCCCAAAGATTTGCTCATTTTTGTTCCATTAACCGTCAACATGTTGCCATGCATCCAATATCGAACAGGGTCTTCACCACCTGCGCCAATGTTTTGCGCTATCTCACATTCGTGATGTGGGAATTTCAAATCCATTCCACCGCCGTGAATATCAAATTGTTCGCCTAGGTATTTTGTACTCATTACCGAACATTCTAAGTGCCATCCCGGAACTCCCATTCCCCAAGGCGATTTCCATTTCATTAAGGTATTCTCAGAAGCAGCTTTCCAAATTGCAAAATCTGCAAAGAATTTTTTCTCAGATCCACCTGCTAGGTTATCTCGGGTTTGTTCAAGTAAATCTTCAACTTTTCTTCCAGAGAGTTTTCCGTAATCGTATTTTTCTTGAAATTTTTGAACGTCAAAATAAACCGAGCCGTTTACTTCGTATCCATATCCGTTGTCAATGATTTTTTGAACCATCTCTATTTGCTCCATGATATGGCCGGTGGCAGTGGGTTCAATACTAGGTTCTTTTAGATTAAAAACTTTGTTCACCACATGAAACCCATTGGTGTACTTCTGTACTATTTCCATAGGTTCGATTTGCTCTAGTCGCGCGCGTTTTTCAATTTTATCTTCCCCCTCGTCTGCGTCATTTACCAAATGTCCCACATCGGTAATGTTCCTTACATAACGAACATTGTAACCCAAGTGTTCCAGGTAGCGCCAAACAATATCAAAGGTTAAAAATGATCGCAGGTTGCCTAAATGGGCTTCGTTATAAACGGTAGGTCCACAAACATATAAACCCACGCGAGGTGGGTTTAAAGGTTCAAACTTTTCTTTCTTTTTTCCTAGTGAATTAAATACCTCAACAGGGTATTGATCATATAGGGCCATTAAGTTTAGGGTTTATTGTTGAATTTCCATCTGAATATAGTTCAGGAACTCACGTTTTACATCTTTATTTTTAAACTGTCCACCGTATTCAGCAGTTACAGTGCTCGAATTTATATCTTTTATTCCTCTTGAGTTTACACAAAGGTGTTTTGCATCGATTATGCAGGCAACATCTTCAGTTCCCATCGCTTTTTGCATATGACGAACTATTTGCATGGTTAGTCTTTCTTGAACCTGAGGGCGTTTAGCATAATACTCAACAATTCGGTTGATTTTAGAAAGACCTACAACCTTTCCGTTAGACATGTAGGCAACATGTGCTTTACCAACAATTGGCAAAAAATGGTGCTCACAAGTAGAGTAAACCACTATGTTTTTCTCAACAAGCATTTCATTGTATTGGTATTTATTCTCAAAGGTTGAGGCTTTTGGTTCGTTATCTGGGTGTAAACCACTAAAAATTTCGTTTACAAACATTTTCGCTACACGTTTTGGAGTTCCTTTGAGGCTATCATCGGTCATGTCTAAGCCAAGTGTATACATGATATTAGCAAAATCAGCTTGAATTTTTTCAATTTTATCAGCATTCGATAGTTCGAATGCATCTGACCTTAGCGGAGTTTCTGTGTTCGCGGATAAGTGATTGTCGCCGATTACATCGACATCCAGTCCGTTCAATTTTTCTTCGTGTGCCATTTCTTTTTGTTTTCTCTTATAACAAGTCAAGAGAACTTTTGTGCAAATATAATTGCATTAAAAACAATGAAGCCAGCTAGCTTGCCAATTAGTGTTATTGAAATTACTAAAAAGTAAGACTTACACTTGCATTCGGCATAAAGGGCAATTGGTTTACACGGGTGTTTGACAAACGATCGTAGTAGAAAATATTTGCCCTATTCAAAACATTGGTAATTCCAGCTGCTGCTACAAATTCACTAAAAGCACCTAGCGTCCAGGTACGCTTTATGTTGGCATCAAGTCTTGCATAAGCAGGCAACCGTCCCTGATTTAAATCAGAGTATAAAGCATTCAAATTGCCGTTTGCGCTGCTGTAATCTTGATCGTATCCTTCGGCAAAATTAATTTCTTCATATAACCCTTGGGTTTGAGTAAAAGGGAATCCGCTGCCAAAATTATAACGCACATTTGCTTCCCAATTCAAGTCTTTTCCAAACGTATAAGCTCCAACTAAATTAACATTGTGACGCCTGTCAAAAACAGGACTATACTCTTGTATGCCATCCCAACGCGTAATTTTTGTCAAAGAATAAACCGACCATAAATAAAACTGTTTGTAGCTCCATTTTACGCTCAAATCGGCTCCATATGCATCTCCGGTTTCAACTATAAAATCCTTTTTAAGAATATCTGGCTTGTCAGCATTGTAATCCGCATCTTCGTACAACTTGTTGCGGTTTATGTTTAATAGTTGATTGAATTGTTTGTAGTAACCTTCCAAGTTAATGGTTATGCCTTTCCATAAATCGTATTCAAAACCAAGGATGTAGTGATTTGCTTTTTGCAAACGGTTATTGAGTGGTTTTGTCTCCCCATTTTTAGTTACGTATTCTTCTTGTAAGCTTTCAGGCCCACTTAAAAACCCATAAAAAAGATTTACAATATCTCTGTCTGAATTTGCTGCAATTAAGTTCTGAGAATACATTCCAACTGCGCCTTTTACCCTAAAATCATCAGTGATGTTATATTTGGCTCCAAACCGAGGTTCTGGAGATATGGTCGAAAGAGAGGCGTAATATTGTATGCGAATACTGGGATCTACAATAAGATCACCGAAGGTTAATTTATATTTAGCAAACATCCCCAATTCAGTATTATTTTCTTGTTGTTTAAATTCTCTTCCAAATTTATTGGTGTATTCAAAATCGGTTGTAAATCCAACAATATCAATTCCAAACTTAAACTCATTGTCCCCAGTGAAATAAGTAGATCCTATTCCAAAGTTAAAGCCATTAACACCGCTTTTTCGAGTTCTTGCAGAAGGCTCATCCATTTGAATAAGATACCTTGAAACCGCTAAGTTTCCTTCAACAATTGCGCTACTTCCTTTTGGCAGCAAAAGAAACCTTCCGCCTCCTCCAAAATTTCTCCAACCTATGGAAGTTCCATTCCGGTATGATGCGTCATCCGTAAAATTAAACCCAAATAAATCGGCTTTCGAACCTGATGGTGCTGCAAAGCTTATTTTGCCGTATAAATCATTGAATTTGTAAGGTAATCCGTTTGAGTCAGCATAACTGTAAAGTGTTTTGCTCGATTGATCTAAATAGGATGTTTTTGCAGATAGAATGTAACTTATGGTTCCATCATTTTTGGTTTTAGCTTTTTTTAGTGGGCCTTCTAACAATGCTTTTGCTCCGAAAGTGCTCAACGAAACTTTCCCTGACAATCTTTTATTATTTCCAGCACGAGTAGTAATATCCATTATAGACGAAACTCGTCCTCCATATTCTCCGCTAAAACCACCAGTGTAAACATCGGCACTTTGCATTATATCTGCGTCGAATACGGAGAATAAACCGATAGAGTGGAAGGCATTATAAACTACCATTCCGTCTAATAATATTTTGTTTTGTACAGGAGATCCTCCTCGGATATATAATTGTCCACCTTGGTCACCAGTGAAAATTACTCCCGGAACAACTTGCATGTATTGAGCAAAATCTGCTTCACCACCAATAGTCGGTAGTTGATTTATTTCTTGAGGTGTAATTTTAGTAACAGACATTTTTACTTGCGTCTGCGACTCTTGTTTTTCTCCGTTAACATCAAATATGTTCAAGTCAACAGAAGACTCCTTAACGCCAATATTCATGGTTGCTGTTTTATTGGCTTCAATAGTTACTGCTTTTTCGAAAGTCGCAAATCCCATTGCGCTTATGGTAATTGTGTAGTCGCCTGCAGGTACTTTGCTAATAGAGTAAAACCCATTTCCATCGGTAGCAATTCCATAGGTGGTGCCTTTTAAAATTACGTTAGAGTATAAAACTGCAGAACCGTCTTTTTCGTTAGTAACGAATCCTTTTATTCCGCCCGTTTGAGACAAAATTGTAGTCGAACACCCAAGAAAAAGTAGGGTAACAAGAAGTAATCTTTGTAGCATTTGAATTTTCATTTTTCAGAAGCTTGCAAAAGTATGAATATAGCTATGCTATTATTTTTAATTATTGCCAATTGCTTATAAACTGACTTAGAGGTTTATTTAATGGATAAATGGTGACTTGTTTAGTGAAGTAGTTTAAACGCAAGTTCTTTAAGCAGAGAACCGTCTGAAGTGCTGGTGTTGTTAATGCCTTTAGATTTTTGATCGTATTCTCTTAAAAGTTTTAATGCTTTATAACAGCGTCCTGGGCCAATTTGCTGTGCATGTTTAACCAGCTTGGTTGCAGGATATGGAGCCATGCCAATAGAGCGCATAGCTTCATCTTTTGATTTATGTGGTAAATAATGAAAACTCATTAACCGCCCATAAAAACCGTATAAACTGCTTACGGTAACAATCATTGGATGATTTTTAGGGTTATCTCCGTAATAGTTCACTATTCGGTTAACCTTGAGAACATCATTCTTGGCTAAGGCATCTTGAAATTCAAAAATGTTATAATCTTTACTAATCCCAACGTTTTCTTCAATATGCTGAGTATTTATTTCAGTCCCCTTATCAACTGCAATGGTTAACTTGTGCAACTCATTGGCTACTGTGCTTAAGTTACTTCCCAAATATTCAGTTAGCAATAAGCTGGCTTTTTGAGTGATTTTAAACCCTTTACGAGCGAGGTAATTGTGTATCCAATCAGGAATTTGATTTTCGTATAAGGGCTTACTTTCAAAATAAACACCTTTCGATTTTGCCTTGGCAATAAATTTTTTTGCAGCAGTAGTCTTGTATTTGTAGCATACAACAAAAACTGTAGTGTCTACAATGTGATCTAAGTATGGCATTAGCTTATCAGTGATCTTTTGTATTGACTGTGCTTCCTTTAAAATTACAACTTGGCGCTCAGCCATCATTGGAAAGCGTTTTAGACTTTCTATGAGCTGATCCCACTGTACATCCTTTCCGTAAACTATGGTCTGGTTAAAAGCTTTCTCAGATTCATCTACAACTGAATCTTCTATATAGTTTGAAATTAAATCAATAAAGTAAGGCTCTCCACCTGATAAAAAGTAAAAAGGCTTGATATCCTTTTCTTTTATGGACTTTAATATTTGTTGATAGTCTATTGTTGCCAAAACTCAATTTTCAGTGGGCTAAATTATGCTTTTGAATCATTTACTTTGCAGGGTGCAAAGTTTAAATTTACCGGAATATAATTTTAAGTTCTCTAAAAGTGGCGATCAAGTTTTGGTATGGGATCAAGTGCGAAAGAAAAACATTGTGTTAACTCCTGAAGAATGGGTAAGGCAGAATTTTATGTGTTACTTATCTTCAGAGTTTGGCTATCCTCAGTCACTTATGCAACTTGAAGGAGGATTGAAATACAATACCATGAATATGCGCAGTGATATTCTATGTTATAACCAGGCGGGGAACCCCGTTCTTTTGGTCGAGTGCAAACGACCAACGGTTTCTATCACTCAAAAAACCTTTGACCAAATTGCGCGATATAATATGTCATTAAAAGTTCCTTTTTTGGCGGTAACCAATGGTTTGGAACACTTTTATTGTAAAATTGACTTTGAAAAGAAAGATTTTCATTTTTTGCCCAACTTACCCCAGTTCGATTTAGTTAAAACTATATAATGAAGTATCTATTAATTACCATTTTTCTTTTGACGCTGGGAACATCAAACTCGGCGCAAGAATTTGGAAATTCTAATCTTCGACTTGGCCTTTTCCAAAATCAGAATGTTCGGTGTTATGTCAAAGCGGATACAGAGCAACTCAGTGGTTTTTTGAATAGAAATGGTGGAATTTATTTTTCAACTTTTAGGGGGTGGTCGAAAATTGAGTTGAAAGGCCAACAACTAATCCACTTATCTCAGTTGGAATGGTGCTCATCTATAAGAATAGAAGGGGGGAAAGGGCAAATTTTAAGCGATACGAGTTTAATAAACACCAGAACAGATAGGGTGCATCAAGGTGCAATTCAAAGGCATCCTTCCTATACCGGGAGTGGGGTTGTAATGGGCTTTGTAGATACTGGGATAGATTTTACACACCCCGATTTTAAAAATAAAGATGGATCGACACGAATTGTAAAAATTTGGGATCAAACTAAAAATGCGGATTCAACATTGCGCCCAAGTTTTGGTTACGGAGAAGTTTACGACTCAGCAATGATAAATGCTGGAAATTGCCCTCATATTGATAACAATGGCCACGGAACTCAGGTTTGTGGCATGGGTGCGGGAAATGGAAATTCGGTTCCAGATTCGATTGCAGACTATACTGGACACGCTCCAAATTCTACGATTATCTGTGTAAATACAGATTTTAATCGTGCAAATTGGACACTTTCAATTGCTGAATCTATTGAATGGATTTTTTCTGAAGCTGATAAGTTAGGTTTGCCTTGTGTTGTAAATTTGAGTGTTGGAACGTACTCAGGAAGCCACGATGGAAAAGACTTGGCTGCACAAGTTATTGATTCCATGGTAGCTGCAAAACCTGGAAGATTTGTAGTTGGTGCAGCTGGAAATGCAGGTTCTATTGGCCCTTTTCATCTTAGAACTGAGGTGGTGTCTGATACGGCTTTTACTTATTTTAAATCGAACACAAATTCAAATTTTGGCAATGCAATATTTATTGAAGCTTGGGGAGATACCGCAGCTATGAAAAACCTGAAAATTGGTTTTGGGTATACCGATACAACATTGTGGAGTGATTCTATTTTCTATCTAGAACCAACTGCAAACCGACTTGATACTCTAATGACAACTTCTTTGGGTGGAAATAGTCAATTATTGACTTTTTCAGAAGTTCAAGGAGGGGTGGTCTTGTATCAAGTACTTTGTACAAACCCTCAACCGCAGCACTTTTATGGTTTGTTTACAGTAGGCTCTGGTACGCATGATATATGGAGCACAAGCTTGTTAGGCTGGTCTGATATTGTTCGGACTGGTTTACCAACAATTGGTCAGTATCCTAATATTTCCAAATACATTTATCCGGATACTAATCAAAGTATTGTAAGTAGTTGGAATTGTTCTCCAAATATTATCAGTGTTGGAAATTACGAAAACAGAAAAAGTTATGTAAACCAGTTTGATAGTCTTGTGATTTATGCAGCAGCTGTTGTCGGTCAAAAAGGTGGAACAAGTAGCAGAGGGCCCAATCGTTTAAACTACACCAAACCAGATTTGATGGCTCCTGGGAATTATACCATGGGAGCAGGACGTTTTCAGGATTTGAATTATCTAAAAACTAATGCGACCAACGGATACAAATTAGCTAAAGGTGGTTACCATTTTGGTAATGGAGGAACCTCAATGGCCTCTCCAGCAGTAGCGGGAATTGCAGCGTTGTATTTTGAGAAATGTCCAACTGCAACAAGCGAAGAAGTAAGAAAAGCGCTTATAAACAACACCTTTTCAGACTCGTATACGGGAGTTGTTCCGAACAATGTATTTGGATCGGGCAAGGTAGATGCATTTGCCACGTTGAGTAGCAGTAATTTGAATGATAGCTTATTAGTTTCGGGTAAAACGGTTATTTGTAAAGGAGATTCAATAAAAGTACTGTTGTCCTCAGTTTATCCAACCTATAAATGGAACGATGGGATTTCAAGTTTGGATCGATATGTAAATAACTCCGACACCTTGTATATGACCTTTTCCAATAATTCGGGATGTATTGGTAAATCTGACACTTTAGTTACTGTAGGTGTTGAAATTCCAGTTGTTTCAGTAATTTCAGAAACAGATTCATTTTGTGTTGGAGGAGAATTAGTGGTAAAAGGCTCTGGTGCTGCAACATATTTGTGGAGTAACAAAGAAAATGGAGATTCAATTATAGTGGATGAGGCAGGTGTCTTTTATCTCACGGGAAAAGATTCAAATAACTGCGTAGGTTACGATAGTATTGCTTTGACGCAATACCGCTGTAATGTTGGAATTGATGATAACGAAAACTTGCCGTTTACCATTTTTCCAAATCCGGTAAATAACTATTTAACGATTGAAGGATTCAATAAAGAGTCAGTTGGAGTAGATTTAACAATTATGAATGCTGATGGGAAAATTGTGCTAAAACGAAAACTAGAAAGTGGGGTGAGTTTGGAGATAATCCAAGTTGATGTTTCTCACTTTCAATCCGGATGGTACATTCTTGAATTGAATTATAAGACAGCCTCAAATAAATATCGATTTGTTAAGTATTAGATTAGTCTTTCTGCTTCCTTTTCTGCTGGTTTTCAGTGATATTTCTGCGCAAAATAACTACGTCGATAACGAACTAATAGTCAAACTGAAACCCAATACCACTATTTCTGAAATCCCTAAATCAACTCAACGTTATATTGGGATTATTGAGGTGGCTTCAATTTTTCAGAATACGGACCCACACGGTATTAGAAACATAGAAGAAACTGATTTCGCATCCTTTCATTCGATTTTCTTGAATGGAGAAGTTTCCGTTCCAAAAGCAGCTAATATTCTTTTGAAAACAGGATTATTTGAATACGTTGAACCACGATATATTGGTGAATTGGCCTACTCGACTAATGACCCCGGCTATGCTAACCAATATGCACTGCAACTTATTCAGGCGGAAAAAGCTTGGGATTTAAGCAAAGGAAATTCATCAGTTTTAATTGGAGTAGTTGATGCTGGAATTGACACAAGTCATTATGATTTAAGAGGAAAATATTTTGAAAATGTGGCGGACCCAATCAATGGTCTAGACGATGACAACGATGGTTTTATAGATAATTATTGGGGATGGGATTTTAAATCGAAAACTGGAAACGTTCAACTTTCTGGAGGAATAGATCACGGTGCTCAAATGTCGGGTCTTATAGCTCCGAATACTGATAATGCTGCTGGAATAGCGGGTATTGGGTTCAATTGTAAAATGCTGGGTGTAAAAGTTACCAATGGTTCAGCAGTCGTATATGGATATGAGGGAATAAAATACGCAGCTGATAAAGGTTGTAAAGTGATTAATTGCTCTTGGAACATAAAAGCGTTCTCTAAGTTTGGTGAAGAAATGGTTGATTATGCTTTTTCAAAAGGTGCATTGGTTATTGCTGCCGCAGGAAACCAAGGAAAGGAAGACAATAATTACCCAGCCCAGTACAAAAATACATTGGGAGTTACAAATACCGACTTAAATGACAATCGCGTAAGCAATTCAAACATTGGTTATTACACAGATATTTCTGCACCTGGTTTAAATGTAATTACTACAACTCCAATAAATGGATTAAACAGAAACTCAGGTACATCCTACAGCACCGCATTGACCTCCGGCGCAGCTGCTTTATTGGCAAGTTACAAACCAGCTTTGGGGCCAAATGATTTAAAAAATATCTTGAAAGCCAGTGCTGCAGATGTATACAAAAACGGACAGAACTCTTTTTATAAGAATAAATTAGGAGCTGGAAGATTAGATGTTTTTGCCGCAATGAACTATTCAGGAAATTGGATAGAAATTGAT
>Ga0209600_1000364_pt1 | contig 36623 bp, 34 predicted proteins | sample COGITO_mtgs_1104_FD_185518 | JGI IMG/M metagenome (GOLD analysis project Ga0209600, IMG submission 185518) | Pelagic marine microbial communities from North Sea - COGITO_mtgs_110421 (SPAdes) (version 2) | ecosystem: Environmental > Aquatic > Marine > Epipelagic ... | reverse complement strand
TTTAAACTGCAAAAACACCTATATTACGACAACATTTTTTTTCATGTTTTTGCAGGTATTTTGAAAGTATATTTATAAGATTTTAGTTTATTACAGGGAAAACTACCGTACATAAATAAGTTTTATAATAATTATTATCAATAAAAAGTTATCTCATGGTACGGGGTCGATGCGAAAGACGTACAGTGATTTTTATTTTTTACAAGGAGTTTTTATCAAGAAAATATTAAAAAAATTGAAAAAATACATTAAATAAAATATAAGAATTATGAATACTCGTTCAATAACTAAAAGAAAAATTCAAGAAAATAATAATTTATCATGTAATAAACAAGAATATTATACTATTTACGATGATGATGATTTTTATGAAGAATTAAAATATATATATAAAAAGTGTAAAGTTGGTGATAATGTAACGTACATAACTAAGAATCAGTTAGGTGTAAGAACATATGAAATTATCAAAGATAAAGAAAAAATGTCTATTAAAGAAATAGGAGATATATATGGACTTTATGATAGTCCTGATTATTGTACTTAATCTATATGTTAGATATTTTTTTAAGAATTTAAACGAAAAATTTCTGTAATATTTATATAAATATTCTTTAATTATTTTATAAAAACAAACAAATATTATTATTTATTATATTTTAACAATAAGTTAATGTATAATTATTTTTAGAATTATATATTTTATCATAACATTTATTATTTTTTTTAAAATAAATATATTTAAAATATAATTACTATTTTTATAATATGATAAAAATAACTACTAGTAAATCATTCTTTAACAAAGACCTTAATGAAATATTAAATAATAATGATATTGTAAGCAATGAATATATATTAAATGCTGGAACAATGATGTTAAAAATTAAAAAAGAAAATAAACATTTTAATAATGATGTTTTAAATTTAGTTAATCATTATCAAACTATTATTGAACAACTAAATAATAAAATACAAAATTTAGAAAATAATATTAGAAATTCAACTATAAATGATGAAGATAAAAATATAATGAATCATATTGATAAAAAGTATGATGATATGTTAAATAAAATATCATCTAATATATATGATTACGAAAAAAATTTAAATCCTATGTTATCAAAAATTAATGATATAGATTATAACTTTTCTAAATTTTTTAATAAGTTTGATTCGGGAAATGTTGAAAAAGGTAACTTTGGAGAAAAATTTATCAATAATTATTTAAATGATAAGTTTTCTACTTGTACAATTACTGATACTCATAAAAGTACTTCTTTTGGTGATATGTTATTTAAATATGATAAATTAAATACAATGATTGAAAGTAAAAATGTTGTTCATCTAAAGAAAGATGACTTTAATAAGTTTTATAAAGATATTGAAATAAGGACTCAAAATAATGAAATCAACTCTGCTTTATTTATTTCCTTAAATGAATGTAGTATTTCTGATTCTTGTAGATTTTTTTTATTTGAAATAAAAAATAAAATTCCTATCATATTTATATCAAATGTTTTTAAAAATCCGGAAATTATTAGAATATCTATTATTATATTAAATTATATATCCAAATTTATGTCAAATTTTAACAATAACTTATCAATACATAATATTATAAATGATTTAGAATCAAGTATTCATTTAATTAATAAACAATTTGAATATATTGATACAGATAAGAAATTAATTACAAAATTTCAACAAAACTTAACATCCAAAGAAACTGATTTAGATAAATTATTAAATGTAATTATTAATACTATTCAAAATAATAAAATTGAAACAAATGAAAATATTGATTATTCTATGGAGAGTCTTCTTAAAATATTAAAAAATGAAAAAAATAAAGACCCTGAGTTTAAATTAACATTAAATAATATGCATTCATTTAATATTTCTAAATATGTTGTTAAAAAATATGGTGGTATTAAAAAACTTAATAAAATAATTGATGATGAATTAATTAAAGAAAATTATATTATTTTAAATTAAAAATATTTGTTTAAAATTAATTAATTAAAAGTACTTAAAGAAATAATTATATACTAATATATAAGTAGTAAGTGGTCAGATGTCCGAGTGGTCTAAGGAGCCAGACTTAAGATCTGGTAGCGTAAGCTGCGTGGGTTCGAACCCCACTCTGACCAATTTTATTCTTTATTATTATTTATAACAAAGAATTAACATACATTACACCCAATCATGCCTTCTTGTTCAGCTATTTCTATATTTTTTGTATTTAAATTTGAGAATTCTTTTATGATTGGTATTGAAAAAACTCCTTCATTATTTGGATTAAAATTGCTTTGTTCTTCTTGTTGATTATTTTGTTCTTTATTTTGTTCTTTATTTTGTCCTTTATTTTGTCCTTTATTTGGTCCTTTATTTTTTCCATTATTTGGTCCTTTATTTTTTCCATTATTTGGTCCTTTTGCTATTGTAATATTTTTAAATGAATCTTTATAAGTAGGTGGTTGTCCATTATTTTGTTCTTTAGTACCTAATGTATTTTGTGATGTACCCCATGAACCAAACATCTATATATTAAAAATTGATTTTTTTTTTATAATTTAACATAAATTAATTCTTTATTAAATAAAAATGAAAACTTTTCCTGTACCGAATGATGTTCCTATTATCGACTTCTTACATTTAGAAGATATATATAATTTAAAAAAAGTATCTAAAAGTACTAAGAAATTTGCTGAACATAATCCTTTAATTGAAATAAAATTTAATGAAGCAGCATGTATTATTCAAAATTTTTTTAAATATTCAAGTACATTATTTAAATTATCTCAACAACTTGATAGCGAATTATTATATGACATCAATCAAAATAGTCATTTCTTCCATAAATATAAATTTATGTGTGTAAATCTTCTATATATGAAAGAATATAGCAATTCTAATGCTAATCAATGGATAAAAGGTAATAATGTACCTTGGAAATTGGATACTATAAAAAATTACTTAGATATTGAAACTAATAAATCATACAGTAAATATGACCTAAATAAATTGCTTACACAAATGAGTATTAATGATATATTTGTTATTGGTTTTTAAATTTTAGATTTTATATTTATTATGTATATTACTAATATGTTACCAATTACTTATAATTATTGCGAGTCTGTTAAAAACTTGCTTATACAATGCTCTTTAAAATCTAATAAATTGAATGAATGTACAATTCTTAAATCTATATTTAACTCTAATTGTAAAAAAAATATTGTACATAAATCATCAAAATAATATATAATTTATGATTAGTTTATTTACTCATTTTATAATTTTTATTTCTTTTATTTGTTTAAAATTAATTTAACTAATATAATTATAACATAAATAATGTACCTTGAAAAATTCCCCTATAGTATTCCAATTAAATCTTCAAAATATCCTGAACATATTCCAGCTTTTATTGAAGTTAGTCAAGGTTCTAGGATGAAATATGAATGGTCTCATAAAAAAAAAGCTCTTGAATTAGATAGAGTCCTTCATAGTGCAGTTTTTTACCCTCATAATTATGGCTTTATTCCTCAAACATTATGTGATGATGGTGATCCTCTTGATGTCCTTGTTATGTGTGAAGGTCCAATATTACCAGGTGCTTTTGTTGATATCCGACCTATATGTTATATGGTAATGGAAGATGAAAAAGGTAAAGATGAAAAACTATTAGCTGTTGCTAAAAATGATGCTCATTATGAACATATTAAAAATATAGAAGATATTCCTATACATAAATTGAATGAAATATCTCAATTCTTTGAAACTTATAAATCACTTGAAAAAGAAAAATGGGTTAAAGTTGGAAATTGGGAAAATAGACAAGAAGCATTTCATCTTATCAAAGATACTCATAATAAATATATGATTGAAATAAAAAAATCAACTGATAGTTTATGCTCAATGATTGATGAGGATGTTTAATTTATAAATATTTAATTTTTTAAAAAATTTGGACTTAAAGAATCCGAAAAGTATGATTTGCTCCTTTTTCAGCTTGATGCTTTGGTATGTCTTCAAAAACAACTAATTGCTTACATCTTTGACATGGTATTAACCTTTTTGGACAAACACTTTTGTCATGTTTTATGAAATTATCCATGTTCTCTGTGTTCATTCCACATCGATTACACTTCAAATTTAAAACTCCATAAGAGTCTAAAAGGTTCCACGTCGCTATGTCAGCAGGGTCATGTGGTTGTCTGGTTACATCACCATACAACTTGTATATTTTACGTCCCTGTGGAATAATTGCCTCACAACAATTAAATGGACATAGTATTTTAGGCGAATGATTGTCCATTTGTGTCTGGATAAACTTTCTCATACATGGTAAACATGCTAATTGTCGCTGCATTGCTTTACATGTATAAAAATAGGTGACACCACCTTCTTCTTTATATACTTTGTTGAAACCAACAGGTGACCATAAAGGATTACAACATATAAAACAACATACTTCTTTAGCTCTTTGTGGTTTACATGGCATACATAATGCTTTTTCTCTTTCATTTAATTCTTCTTCTTTCTTGAGTAAAGAATTCCATTTTTCTTCAACATTTTTTGCTTTTAAGCTTAAATTTTCAATATCTTCTACTAGCTTACTGAATTCGGACATGATATTTGATACTAGTTGTCTAAAATTATGTTATAATTCTTTAAATAAATTTCAATTTTTTTTATTTAAGATTAATTTATTATTATTATACATATATGAATCTTGAAAACGAAATCAATAATTTAAATAATAAACTTGTTACTATTAAAACTGATAAAGATGTACCCTACTTTAATTTCAAAAATAAATCTTTTATTGCTAAGCCTTGTCATGTTTATGATGGTGATACTTTTTCTGTTATATTTGACTACCATGGAGAACTTATTAAATACAGATGTAGATGTTATGGATATGATACTCCAGAAATGCGTCCTTTGCTAAAAAATCCAAATCGTGACCATGAAAAAAAACTTGCTTATGCTGCTAAAGCAAGAATTATTGAATTACTTGAAGCACATCCTTCAAAACTTATTAAAATTGAATGCTTGGACTTTGATAAATATGGAAGACTGTTAATTAAAGCTTTTAATAATGTTAATGAAAAATCAATTAATGAAATTATGGTCGAAGAAGGACATGGTAAATGGTATGATGGTGGTACAAAAGATACTAATTGGTAAATAAATTATTTCCTATTTATAAGTTATTCGTATAACTTATTCTTTTTTTTACATAAGTTATTATAGATATAAATGAATACTATAGATAATACTATAGACAATACTATAGATAATTATATTAAAAAATATAATAACTTAGAAAATATATTAAATCTTACTAATGGTGAATCTATATTAAGCGAATTAAAAAATGATTTACTAAAAATTCATCAATCTAAATCTTTAGTTAATAAGTCCAAGTCTTTAATGATTAAAATTAATAAATTTAAAAATATAATTAATAATAAAAAAAATTTAGAAAAATATATAAATGAACAAATAAATAATTTAGATTCTAATAATACTGATGTTTTAAACATTATTATTAAAAATTATAAACATTATTTGAATATTGATTATGACCAACTAAATGATAAAATTGAAACTATTATTCAAAATAGTACATATTTTAATCAACTTGATTTTTTTTACATGATTAACCATAAAAAAGAAAAAAATAATAATCTTCAAAAACTTATTACATCCATAAATTTTAAAAATTGCTACTTATTTTATCCTAAAATTTATTTTTTAGAAAATATAGAAGAATTAAGTAATCAAGATACTATTGTTGATTTTATACAAAAATTTAATTTTAATTATGATTCAATGCCTCATAAATTACTTAAAAGAGGATTCTTATTTGAAGTTAATCAGAATAATTCTAATTATATATTAAAATTTCAACCAAATAAATCATTTATTGAAATTCTTATCAATAAATACTTATCTAAATATGAATATTTTAATGACTTTATTTTATATCCAAAATACTTTTTTGTCAATAAAAATAATTCTTATTTCTACATTATAGAAAAATATGATTGTGACTTATTTACTTATCTTAAAAATATAAAAAAACCTATTTCATCATATAATGTACTTTCTATTATTAAATTTTTAATTAAATTTATTTATTATTTACATAAACTAAATATTATTTATTCAGATATTAAACTTGAAAATATTGTTTTGAATCATGATCAAGATAATAATATTAAAAATATGAAATTTATTGATTTTGATGTATCTTTATTTGATGTTGTTCCAAATGAATTTATGAATTTTGACCCTAAAATTATTCAATTGCTGAATAATAAAAAACCAAGAGGAACTAAATTTTATCAATCGTCTAACGAAAAAATGGAAAAATCAAATGATATTTATAGTATCGGTGTTTTTATTATTATTTTATTATATAAAAATATTATGAAATTATTACATAATCATGATAATTTATCAAGTAAATTAAAATCTAAAATTAATAAAAGACTTATTTTTTATAAAAATAAACTTGAAAAAGATGAATATAAAATAAAATTAATGAAATATATGTTTCGAATATATAATGATAAAAGATTTAATCAATATTGGAATGTTAATATTAAAATGAAAGATTTATATTTAAGTGTTAAAAAATGTATTAATCAATCCATCGATATTCAAGAACTATTTACATTATTAAATTAATTTATTATATATTTAATATGTAAATGACTCAAGTTAACTTATTACCTTTATTAGCAGGTTCTATAGGAAGTATATCTGTTTTTATTCAAGCTTATAAAATATATTTATCTAAATTAACAAGAGATATATCTTTAATTTCTTATTTATTATTAATTTTAAGTTCTTGTATTTGGATAATTTATGGAATATATAAAAAAGATAATTATCTTATTATTGGAAGTTCAATCATACTTATTCCAAGTATTTTTATTGTATATTATAAAATTAAAAATATAATTATTAAAAAAGATACATTTATTAATTTTACTTAAATAATATTTTATATTACTATAAATTAGTAATGACATTTAATGCCATTGTTGCCACTTCTAATAATAAAGGAATCGGACTTAATAATAAACTTCCATGGAACCTAAAATCAGACTTATTAAGATTTAAAAAATTAACAATAGGTAATGGAAATAATTGTATTATTATGGGCAAAAATACATGGGAATCTACTAACTTTTTAAATAATCGTCATAACTATATTTTATCAACATCATTAAATATTGATACAACAAGAAATAATTATAAAATAAAATCATTTAAAGATATTGAAACATTACTTTCTTATTTAAAAACTAAAAAATATGATAACAAATGGGTTATTGGTGGTGCTAAAATTTATCAAACTTTCTTTAATCATAACTTAATTGATAGAATTTATTTAACTTTAATTGATAAAAATATTGAATGCGATACATATTTTCCAAATATACCTCAAATTTATTTAAAAAAAGAAATGAGTATTTCCAATGATTTTTATAATGGTAAAAATTATGTATATTATATTACTTTTCAAAAAATTCAAAAAAATCAAGAATTAATTTATAAAAATATTCATCCTTGCATTGTTAAAGATATTCATTATGATGATGCTCCCAATGTTTATATTACTATTTCTTATGATAATAAAGAAATACAAACAATAGCAACAAATCTGAAATTAACAACAAAAAAATTATAAATTAAATACAATTTTATTATATGACTATACTTGATACTTTCTTATTTGATTTTATATATACACTTCCTTCTTCTTCTCCTTTCTTTAAATTACTTAATTTTGTATAATTTACTTTTATATGTTTCAAATTTCTATATTTTGTATTTGACTTACATAATTGAGAACCATATAATAAACATTCATTAGATGGATTTTCATCTAAACATATTACATAACATGATGGAAAACTTGCCAAATGAAACCATACATATTCTTGATTTTCGTTTAATAATTTCCAATTTTCTTTTGAATTCTTTCCAACTTTGAATATAGTATTTTCATATTCAAGAATTATCATTTTTAAAATTTATTTAATATATATAATATAAAAAATTGAATATTAATTAATCAATTTTTATTATACATAAAGAATCTGGAATATTTGAATAATTTAACAATTTATGAATACTCCTGTACGTTATACAACAATATTTAGTTTATTTAATCCAAATCAAAAAATAAATAGATATAATCATGTAAATGAAATAGATGATGAAACTTTACATTCCAAAGTAAATGAATTTTATATTGATATTATGAACATAATTGGTAGTGAATCTTATTTTAATAAAGGTGTTTTAGCAGAATTAAATGATATTGAAGAAAATTATGGATGGTATATTGTTAACACTATTCATTTTAAAACTGAATTAGATGATGAAATAACATTATGGAAATATGATATAAATGAAAATAAATGGTATGAAAAAATAATTAGCGCACGTTTATTATTACAACTTAATGGAACTTAAATTTTCTTTATAATTATTTAAAAATTGATATTTATATATTAATTATTTATAAATATATTATCAATAGTATATAATAAGATTATAATTTTTACAATAAATATGAATCTTAATAAAAATCAAATACATGCAATTCAAACTTCTGTAATTAATGATTTTGAATCTGGTATTCATTTTCATGCTACAGGAACAGGAAAATCTTGGATTGGTTTAGAATTAATTTTAGCTTTTCATAAAAAATATCAAGAATTAAATAAAATACCTAATATTTTTTGGATTTGTGAAAGAAAATCCATATTAATTGAACAATTTTCTACTAAATTACTTAAAGAAAGAGGATTTGAAAATGTTTTGAAACAATTTCATATACTAAATTATAGCTCACATAAACAACAAGATTGGTTTAATAGTGTAAATATCTCGCGTTTTTGGAATAAACCATCATTAACTATTATCAATCGTTCCTTTTTAACTTCTAATGATAAATTTAAAAAAATTAATATAAATATTGACCTTATTATTCATGATGAATGTCATACAATTGTTAATAAAAGTACTAGAGAATTTTACGACTTTATTTTAGAAAAATATAATAACATTAAAATTATTGGACTTTCAGCAACTCCTAATACTAATTTTGAGCCATTTAATAAAATACTTACAAATTATTCTATTTATAAAGCTTTTATTGATGATGTTATTGTTCAACCTGTTATACATTGGTTTAAATCAGATACTAATATTAATCAAGAATCCATTATTTTAAATGTTAAATCTTTAATTGATAAAATGCCTTATAAAAAAGTAATTATTTGGTGCGGTATGATTCAATCATGTATTGAATATGCACAATTATGGAGTTCATATTTTAGTGATTACTTAATTAGTATTGATACAAGTATGGAAACAAATGAAGAAATCAATAAATTTAATAATTTTAATGACTTTGAAAATTGTGATTCAAAAGCATTACTTTTTTGTGCAGGCAAGCATAGAGAAGGAAGCGATATCAAAAACTTAGATTGTGCCATTTTTTTAGACTTTGTTCAAAATAGATATTGTAAAACATTTGTTCAGTGTATTGGTCGAGTTTTAAGAAAAGATAAACAAAACATCAAAAAATGTGGATTAATTATTGATATTAAAGCAAAAAGTTCTACTAAAATTATTGATAAAATGAATGAATATTTAGATATTCCTAAATATATTTTTCCATGGAATTATCACTCTGAATCTAGTAAAATTACTGATAAATTGACTATTTATACATTAAAACTTCTAAAAGAAAATAATAATGAAAATAATAATGAAAATAATAAAAATGAAAATGATTATACTATTCAAGATTTATATAATTCTATTATTAGACCATTACCTCAAGAACAAATATATCAAGACCGTTTAACTCATGAAATAAATATGATATCATCTAAAAATTTAATTGGATATATCATGAGAGCTTTAGAAATATTAAAGATGACTAAACATATTCCTCATGTAACAAGAGGTTCTTGTGGTTCATCTTTACTTTGTTATTTAGTTGGTATAAGTCACGTAGATCCGATTAAATATAATATTAAATTTTCAAGATTTTTAAATATTTATCGTAATAACTTACCTGATATTGATTTTGATTTTCCTTATAATATGCGTGATGAAGTCTTCTTAAAATTACAAATGAAATGGCCTGGTAAAATTGCACGTATTAGTAATCATGTTTATTATCATGAAAAATCTGCTAAACGTGAAGGATTACGTTCTATTGGTATTAATGGCTTTATTTCTAAATATGATATTCACGATGTTATCAAAAATTTAGATAAAAAACAAAAAAAACAATTTGATACAAATGTAAATAAATTAGATGGTACTTTTCGTTGCTATTCTTTACATTGCGGTGGTATTGTTTATTATCCTGAAGGCGTTCCTGAAGAATTAAAACTGAAACAACTTCATGATGAAATAAATAAAAATAGTCTTTGTCAAATTGTACTAAATAAATATGATGTTTCTAATAATAACCAATTTAAAATTGATATATTATCTAGTAGAGCTCTTGCCCAATTATATCAAACATTAAATTTTGAAACTATTGATTTTGAAAAACATTATGAAGATACTAAAACAAAAGAACTTTTAATGAGTGGAAATAATATTGGTTTAACATTTGCAGAATCTCCTTTAATTCGTAAATCATTTATGAAAATAAAACCAAAAACTGTTAATGAAATTGCTATTTGTTTATCTATTATTCGACCAGCAGCAAAAGATGCTAGAGATTTTGATGAAGTTGAAGATTTAGAAGGCATGTTTGTATTTGATGATGATGCGATTGATATATTAAGTAAGTCTTTAGGTTGTACTGAAGATTTAGCTGATAAATATAGAAGAGCTTTTGCTAAAGATGATAAAGATGCTATTGCTCAAGTTGCTATTGACCTATCTATGGAAAATGAAGAATTAAAAAATGATGTTTTAAATAAACTTAAAAACTTAAGAAAATATAGTTTCTGTAAATCTCATGCTTATTCTTATGCTCAACTTGTATGGCAACTTGCTTATACAAAAGCTCATTTTCCTTTTGAATTTTGGAAAGCCACTTTAAATCATTGTGAATCCTCTTATAAAAAATGGGTTCATTATTATGAAGCTAGATGTGTTGGAATTGATTATCATCATATACTTATGAATAAAGAAGATGTTAGTGTTTATTCTAAAAATAGAATGAAAAAATTTTTTACTTTAACACCTATTGAACAATTAAGAACTTATGGATATTGGGATATGAAAACTGATAGTTTTTTTCCTGGTTGTTATTACTTTAAAAATGATAATAATTATGTAATAAAAGGAATTATTGGTAGTAGTAGAATGCTTTCAAAAGCAAAAAAGAAAACTTTAGTTTTATTTATTGGATATAATAAAGGAAACTATTGTGAATTAACTATAAATAATCCAATTGGTTTTAATGGAAAAGTTATTGGAATAAAATCTACATGTAAAAATATTGATGAAATTCAACAATGTTATGAAGCTTATAAATATGAGTTTTTTTAATTATTATTTTAAATTTTTGTTTTTTATTTATTATCGTTGTTTATTATATGAGTAATAATAAAGTATTTAATGTAAATAATATTTCTACACCTAAATATCCTAGATTTAAAAATCCTATTGAATATTTAAGAAATTTAAGCAAGAAATACGGTAATAAATCAGTAACTTATTTAGAATATATATTTGGTTTGAAAGACGATACTTATTCTAACTTATTTAAAATTATATATTTAAATAATTTTACTGAATATTTAGTTAAATCATTAAAAGATTTAGTTATAAAAAACAAAGATTATAATAAAGTATTTGACCAAAGTAAATGTTTAACAGCAATTTCTGAAAAAAAAAAAACTTGTATTAAAAATAAAGCTATTTATTTTAGAATATTATTTTATTATTTTAGTGCATCAAATAAAAATGATTTTGCTAAAAAAGCAAATAAACAATTTTTTATTTACTTTAATAAATTTTTAAAATTAAAGAATAAAAAATATAGTGAAGATTTAGTATTAAATTTTTTGGATATTATATTTAAAGATTTATTTAATAATAATTCATTCAAAAAAATAACAATTGATAGTATTAAATCAGTAACTACTTTAAAAAAACATTTAACAATATTAATTGATACAAGAAATAATAAAAATTTAATTAGCATACTAAATATAATAATTAGATGTAAAATAAAAGAAATAATTAAAAATTATACAAAAAAAAAAATAACATTAAAATCTAATTCTAAACAGCAATATATAAAAATACCAAAAAAATTATATTTTGATGTAAATAATTTAAATAAAAATAAAAAAACTAATTTAATTAATTTTATTATGGATCTTCAATCATTAAGCGAAAAAAATAAAAATAATTTAATTAAAGATATTATTAATCTTAATAATAATCTTAATAATAATCAAATACAAAATATGCTAAAAAAATACAACATTATATATCTTAATAATAAAACATTAAGTAAAAATGAACAAAAAAATTTAATTAGTCAAAATTGGATACAAAAATATATGATTAGTGATAGTTATAATATTACTGAAACATTATCAAATGGTGATTGTTTATTTGACTCAATTAAAAAAGCTTATGAATCTATTAATAAAAATTATGAAATTAATTTTCTTCGTGATATGGTTAGTAGTAGTGTAAAAGAAAATACTTATTCTTTTTATAAAAATTCAGAAAATCTAGAAGAATATAAATATATGAAAAAAATAAAATATATTAAACAATTTAAAAATCATATTAAACAAAAATCTTTTTGGGCTGATGATTATTCAATTAAAATATTAGAACAAAATTTATATATGAAATTAATTATATTTAGTGAAGAAATTTATTATACTAAAAAAAATGTTACATACAATAATACAAATGTTATAAAATGCACATTAAGCACTAGTATGCCAAGTATTTTTAATGAAAATGAAAGTACGCAAAAAATATATAATCCTATACACTATATAATGGTAACATATAGTGGTGATCATTATAGATTAATAACTTATAATGATAAATCTATATTTACTTTTGAAGAAATTCCACATAAAGTAAAAGTATTAATTGTTAATAATTGTATAAAAAATATAAAAAATACAAAAAATAAAGACAGTTATAGTTCATTTAGTATAATATCTAAATTTAGTGCTTTTAAAAATAATTTAAATAAAATTTAATTAATTTAAATATTATAATAATATATGGCTAAAATTTACGATGTTTTTATTTTATGTGGTGGAAAATGTGGTAGCACTTCTTTAAGTTCATCTTTTAACAAATTTGGTTATAAAACATTAAAAGTACATGGAAAATTAGATTATGTAAATCAATTTCATGAAGATAAACTTTATGAAACTATTGATTTAAGTTGCTCTAAAAAACAAATTATTATTATAGATGTTTATAGAACACCTATAGAAAGAAAAATATCTTCTTTTTTTCAAAATATTAATGTATATATTCCTGATTGGAAATCTAAATCAACTGAACAATTAGTTACTGAATTTAATAATAATTATTTATATAAACTTGAAGAATACCATTCTATTAACGAAGCCTTTGAGAATTATAATATTCCTAATTTTACAGAATTTAATTTTAAAAGATCTTTTAACTTATTAAAAAAAGATAATAAATTTTTTATTAAATTATTGTATAAAGATATAAATAAATGGCAATATATTCTTAGACTTATTTTCAATAAAAATTTTACTATTACTAAAAATAACTTATCCAATAAAAAAGATTATTATACTAGTTATCAACACTTTTTATTAAAATATAAAGTACCAAAAAAATATTTAGAACTTTTAACAAAAGATAAAGAATTTACTATTTATAATAGTTTAGAAGACCAAGTATCTTATTTTGAATATTGGAATTCAAAAAGTTACTAATAAATCTTCTATTTTTTTTTTTAAATTTTCATAAATATTTTTATTATAATTATTTTTATTATCTATTTCAAGTTCATTAAAATAGATAATAAAATTATCAAACTTTTTTTTTGTATTTTTATTTATATTCATAATTTTATAATTATTAATTAATTTTATTATAGTTTTATATAATGCATAAATATCAAAATATATATTATATTTAAATCCATTTTCTAATAATTTTTCATATTTTTTATTAATTTCATTATCTTTCCCTAGAAACATTATATTCTTTTTTTCTTTATTAGTGTAAAAATATTGTACTTTTAATTTATTTTTAGGAATATTATAATTTTTAGTACCTAATAATTCTTTACTAATATAAGTTTTACTTTCATTTGTTTCAACTGACATTCCAAAATCAATATACTTAATTATTATATATCGTGAAATTTTATTTGTTACAAAATTTAATCCATATTCATATAAATCTATATCATAATTATTTTCATCTGAATTTACTAAAATTACATTTTCAGGTTTTACATCTAAATGTAGTATATTATTATCATGTAAGCATTTTATTTTATCTATCAATAATTTAATTATATTTAATTCTAATTTAATTATTTTTTTTATATTTTTATTTATATTTTTATTTATAATTATTTTTTTATTTAATAAATTTATAAAATCTAAAAAATCAATTATTCCTATTTCCACAATAGCATAATAATATGTTTCATTAAAGTTTAATACTTCACCTAAATCATATACATAATTTATAGCATTTAAACATAATTTTTGTTGTCTTAATTTATTTAATATATAATATCCATTAAATTCTTTTTTATTTTTAAATATTTTTATTCCATTATATTTATTTTTTTTTTTACTATTTATATCATATAATGTAAAAAAACATGAATGGCTTCCACATAATTTTAATTCATCTATATAATATTTTTTTTCAATATATGGAGTTTGAACAAAAGGATAAAAAATTGAAGGTTTTTCAGTTTGTACCATTGATTTAGTATTAACATAATATAAACCATCTTTATTTTTATTATATTTTCTTTTATTTATTACTATATTTTTTTTTATGTTTTCTAATTTTTTATTAGTTAACTTCATATAACTGTTTTCCAAATTTTTATTATATGTTCCTTTTACTGTATAAATTTTATTACTATTATCCATATTATAATCAACTAAAAAATTTCTGCATATTTGAATTTTTATTTTCGTTTTCTTTATTTAATAATTCTTCAATTTGAAGTTGTTTAATTTCTTTAAACTTACTTTTCATTTCCTCTATTTTACAAAAATATATTCCCTTATTTTTATAAAATAACTCTTCACTTTCATTTACATGCTCACTTATAACTGTACATTTATTATATAATAACGGTATTATTCTTAACGATTCAAAACATTTACTATTAGGTCTTCTATGCACATTTACAAAATACTGATATATATTAATTAATTTAATCCATTCTTCCTTTTTATACTTGTTTTCTATTATTACCAAATCTCCATCAAATATTTCTTTTAATTGATTCCTATAATCATTCATCACACCAATAAATACTATTTTATTTAAATTCTTTTTTTTTATACTATCTAAAGTAGGTTGAATAAATTGTAAATAATGATGATTTATAGGATATAAATTATAATATGGAATAAATGTTTTTATTTTTTTTAAATTTTCTTCACAATAACTAAATATTTTATTTGGTTTTAATTCTTTAATTATTTTATCATAATATTTAATTTCAATCATTAATTCTAATGGCTCAGTTATATATAATATTTTGTTTTTCTTATTTAATAAATTTTTATAATCAATTTTTGCATTTTCATTTTCAATTAAAAACATATGATTTATAATTATTACATAATAATCATTATTATTTTCATCACTATTTATAGATTTTATTAATTCAACTTTATAATTAAAATATTCAATATTTAATTTTAAATTATTTACCAAAAATACATGGTTTTCCGTAAATGGGTCATAAATATAATATTTCATTTATTTATAATTCATATTTATTTTACTTAAAATAGACTTATTATTTTATATTTATATATTATGATTATTTATAGTCTTATTACAGCAAGGTCTGGTTCAAAAGGAATTAAAGATAAAAATATTACTGATTATAATGGATATCCTATGATTTATTATAGCATTTCATTAAGTAAAAATTGTGAGCAAATTCACAAAACATTTGTTAGCACTGATAGTCATTATTATGCTGATTTATCAAAAAAATATGGTGCTGAAGTTCCTTTTATTCGCCCTAAAGAAATAGCTCAGGATTTATCAACTGATTATGAAGTATTTGAACATTTTGTTGATTATTTAAAAGAGAATCATTATATTATGCCGGATTTACTTATTCATTTAAGACCTACATATCCAAATAGAAATTTAGAATTATTGAATGACTGCATTTCTACTTTTATTATTCATTATAAAAATTACGATAGTTTAAGAACTGTATGTAAAATAGAAAAACAACCACAAAAAATGTATTATATTCAAAATGATAAATTAATTCCTTATTTTAATAATTATCAAACTATTTATGAACCTTATAATATGCCTAGACAACTATTTCCAGATTCTTATATCCATAATGGTTGTATTGACATTATTAAAACAAATGTTATTCAACAAAAATCTATGTCTGGTCAAAATATTTATCCTTATATTATGGACGAAAATAATGACATAGATAGTTATGAAGACTTAGAAAAATCAAAAAAATCAAAAAATAAATAAATAATATATAAATAATAAAATAAAAATAAAATATAAATTATAAAAAAATATAAATTATATATTATTTTCACTTTAATTGTTTAATTTTTATATTTTTTATTTTTGTTTTATCATGATTACTATTAATAATAAATATAATAGTAACAATTTATTATTTTCTATTCCTGTTCATGAAAAACAAGATATTATTAATAATACACTCGAAAATATCTTTCACTTTAACCCCAATTCCAAAATTATTCTTCATATTAATAAAACTTTTCAAGATTTTGATCCTTCTTTAAGTCCATATAACAACTTATTTATTAACAAAACAAATATTGATTATACTAAAGGTGGGGATTTATTAGCATATCATATTTCGAACTTTGATTATTGTATAAAAAATAATATTTCTTTTGAATATTTTATTTTAAGTGCTTCAAATGAATTATATATAAAAAGGGGATCTAATATTTATATTGAAAAAGTTAAAAATGGTCTTCAAATTGTTAAACAAAATGAAGATTTTACAGTAGATTGGCATAATTTTAAAAAAAATATTGAAAATAATGAATCTATACAAAAATTATTTGAACTTATTCAAAATAATCAATTAGTTGGTGGTCAAGCAGAAGGTCAATTTTATCAAAAACATGTTTTTCAAAAAATATACTACTTATATATTCAAATTACTTTAGGTTATGAACCATTAAACTTTGAAGCTGAAGAAATTATCCCTCAAACAATTTTTCATTCATTAAATCTTGAATATAATGACCCAATAACTTTACAAAACTATACTAATAATATTGATTTTACTATTCCATATATAAAAGAATTAACTAATACTAATATTCAAATTCAATCCAATACTCTCAAAAATCAATTGATAAGTCCTCATTTAAATAAATATTCCGAAAATATTTATTCTATCAAAAGAGTAGATAGAAATTTTAATAAAACTAGAAAATATTTAACTAATAAAGGTTTCATTTTAAATAATCAATCTGAATTTGAATCTTTTATGTTTGATACTTATTATTATTCTCATAACTCTTCTTTACTAATTAATCAAGATTATCAAATTTCATTTCAAAAAAATACAAATTATGTTAAAGATTTTCAATGGTTTGGTTATTTTTTAAAAAAAAGTTCATATTTACTTGAATTTGAATTTAAAGTAAATAAATTTATAAATCCATTTTCAAATTGTGGTATTAAAATTCATTATCCTTACCAATATATTATTTCTAATATTTTTGAAAATTGTCCAATAAATAGCTTTAAAAAAATATCTATACCTATTCATTTATTTAATGACCAAAATATTCTTTTTATTTTTGATAATTTTCATCATTCTTTAAATTTTATTGTTAAGAATTTTGAACTTAAAGAACTTAAGGAAATTAAAAATGATAGTTTAATTAAAAATAAAAATGGAAATGAAAAAAAAAATATAATACTTGTATTATTTAAAAATAATGGTTTATTAAATGAAAATTATGATAATATTAAAAATTATATAATTGATATTTTTAATAATATTTATAATGTTTATGTCATTTTAATAATAAATAATAAAATAAATAAAAATAATGAAAAATATATTATGAAACATTTTACTCCATATTCAATATATTATTATGATAAAATAATTGATTTAAATATTATTATTCAATATACTTCTGATTTTATAAATAAATATAAAATAGACTATCAATTTGTATTAATTAGCAATTTAGATTTATATTATTTAAAAAAAATAAATGAATTAAAATTAATAATTAATAAAATAAATTTTTTATGTTATACTAATCAAATAAATAATTATGATGTGGATTATAGTTTTTGCTTACTTCCTAAATCTTATTTTAACTTATTAAATAATAAAAAAATAAATAATATTAAAAAGTTTTTAAATAAAAAAACAATTGATTTTCATTTACTTATTAATAATTTTTATTTTAATAATAATAAAATTGTTTCATTTGATTCTATATCAAATAATATAAAAAATAATGGCTTTTTATTGGAAAATAAATATGAAAAACAAATTTTATATGTAAATAATAATTGTTATCTTCGTAAATTAAATAGTCATCATTTTTATTTTTATAAAAAATATTCAAATGTATATAAAGAATTTTGTTGGTTTGGATATTCTTATAAATTTAATAAAGAACAATCTTCTACTATTCAATTAAAAGTAAATTTTGAAATAAAAATAAATAATCATTTTAATAGTTCATTTAACTCTTCATTTAATCCTCAAATTGGAATTAAAACTCATTATCCGAATCAATTTTATAATAATTTTTTAAATAATATTCAGTTGAATGAATTTAATTTTATTGAGTTCAATATAAATATTGAAAAAAAAAATCAATTAATTATTTTTAATTTTGATAACTATTTAAATGAACTTGAACTTGAAATTAAAAATTTTAAAATTTTATTTATTTAATTTTCTAATTATTTAATTTTCTAATTATTTAATTTTCTAATAATAATTCATAATTTGTTCTATATAATATTTCTTTTTCAATTAAACTTCTATCACATAATCCACTTTTACATAATGCATCTACTGATTCATCTTTATAATAAATACATCCAATATGTTTTACATATATAATTGATTCTTCTTTATATTTTAAATAACCTAAAATTATGCCTTCATCATGATAAAATGATTTTTCGATTAGATTCAATATTCTCAAATTATAATCTATGAATTCTTGTTTATTCTTTAATTTTAATGCAAATCCAAAAAAACCCCCTAATCCATTTCCAAATGTAAAATTATTATTGTTTTTTTCCTCATTTATACTTATTTCTAAATAATCATTCTTCAATTTTGTATAATTTTTATCAAAAAAATAAGACCATAATCCAGAATAAAATTGATATTCACTAAATGAAAATACAGAACAAATTAAATTTTTTATTAAATTTTCATTATAGATTCTATCATCATCTATTATAATTAATATATCTTCATCTTTAATATATCCATTCATTAATGGTCCTAAATACTTTGATGCAGGTCCTAAATCATTTTCAATATTTATTATTTCTACTTTTTTTATACTTTTTAATTTATTAATTGTTTCATTTGTTATATTATTTTTAAATCTTTTATATTTTTTTGGTAATGTTACTAATATTTTTTCATATTCTACATTTTGTGTATTTACAAAATGCTTTAAATTATTGATTAATATATTGATTCTACTTGGTATTGTTGTTAAACCTATATATACTTTGTAATCTTTTATATTTAACTTTTTATATAATATATTATTTTTACTTGGTCCAATATAAATATTATATATATTAGTATTATAAATTACTTTTAATAATAAATGCTGCCCCCATCCTTCATTTACATCACTACGCCTTATTTTTATTATTTTATCTTTTTCATTATATTTAATTATAAAACTATCATCATATTCATTTATAACTTTTTCTATTTTTATTTTTTGGTCTTGATATATATTTGGTATTTCTATATAATTAATATTATTTATATCTATGTTAATTGTCTTTGTATTTGTTTTAGATGAACCTACTATAATATGCTTGATATTTTCAGTTATTTTTTCATAATATTCAACAACTAATTCCTGTTCCCATCCAGTGTTCGCATCGAGTCTTTTTATTGATAAATTTTTAGTTATTTTGTCATATTTTATCATAAATGTATCCTTGTGTTCTGAAACATAATATAACTTAAAAAAATTATTTTCATAATGATTAGTACTTACTTTTTTTTCTAGATTTACTTGAATTTCATTTAAGTTAGAACTTCCAATAGTTTTTATACTTTCATTATTATCTATTTTATCAAATATTTTAACTTTTAAGTCTGCTCCCCATCCTTCATTTTTATCAACTCTTTTAATATATAATACATCATCTTTTTCTATAATTTGAAATTTATCATTAAAACCATCATTTACTTTATTTATTTTATATTTTTCATTTTCAAATATATTTATTGAAATATATTTTTTCATATTAAAAGAATTTAAATAAATTTTGCGGTTTTAACAAATCCACCAACTATCTTTATTAAATGTTCTTATTGATAATTTTTCAATATTAAATATTTCAGGTAATCGAATTCCTAATATTAATTTTGTTTTGTTTTTATATAAATATAATACTTTATTTCTAATAATAAATGTATAATTATTTTGTGAATTACTTGATATTAAATCATTTATTCTATAATTAAAAATATTGTTTGAATTAAAAAATATATTTGAAGAAAATTCATTAATTAATATATTGATTTTGTTATTATTGTCATTTAATAATAATTCAAAATCTTTACCTTGAAAACTAAAACTAAATTTATTATCTATTACTTCTATTCTATTACTTAAATAACTTGAATTAACTGTTGAATTGACTGTTGAATTGAATGTTGTATTAAATATACGCTTTGTTATTACTTGCTTTGTTTCACATTTAACTGATAATCTTGATAATAAGTTTTTTAAATAATTATTTATATTATTTTCATCTAATATTTCTTTTACTTTATTTTTTATACTTTCTATTTTTTTTAAACTTGATTCATTATTTAATTCTTTTCTTTTTTTTTCAATTAATTCTATACTTTCATATGTATCAATATTTATTGTTTCATAATCTTCTTCATTAATATATTCTGAATAAAACGATTCTAATTTCATATTTTCAAAATTGACTTTTAATAATAAATTATTTAATCTTAATATATCTAATAAATGATTGATTGTTTCGCAATTTTCTTCATATAAAACATATTTATAATTAACTAAACTTTCATATTTAATTATTTCTTCGAAATGATAATTTATTAAATCACTTTTTTTAAGATTTTCCCATAATTCATTTGATATAAATTTTTTATTTACGTATATCTTATCTGATTTATCATTCCATTCTTTATTTTTTAAATAATCAAAATTATAATCCAAATTATAATGAATTATTAATGAATTATTATTATTTTCATTTCTATTAAATCTTAATACATAATTTTCATTTACTTCATTATTATTATTTGAATCAATGATAAATGAACAATTATTTACTAAATTATTATTTATGAACTTATGTAATATATTTAATATATGATTATTTTTATCAGATTTTTTTTCTAAATAATATAATTTGTTATTAATAATTTGTATAAATAATGCTTCAGAATTTAATTTGTCAAATGTTCTTTTTACATCATTTATAGAATACTCATTTATTGTATTTTTCTTTAAGTTAGAAACAATGTTATTTAATGTACTTTCAAATTTTTCATTGTTTTCATTTTCTTTTTGCTTTAATAATTCTTCATTTATATTTTCATTTATTAAATTTTTAATATAATTATTTTCTGGTTTTTCACTATAATTTTTATTTACTGATTTTTCTTTTTCTTCTATAACTTCTATTTTAACTTCTTTCTTTTTTATTACTTTCTTCTTTTTCCCTTTTAGTTCTTCTTTGACTTCTTCAGATATGATTGATTCTTCTTTGACTTCTTCAGGTATTATTGATTCTTCTTTGATTTCTTCAGATATGATTGGTTCTTCTTTGACTTCTTCAGGTATTATTGATTCTTCTTTGACTTCATCAGTTATTATTGATTCTTCTTTGACTTCTTCAGTTATTATTGATTCTTCTTTGACTTCTTCTTCTTTGACTTCATCAGTTATTATTGATTCTTCTTTGACTTCATCAGGTATTATTGATTCTTCTTTGACTTCATCAGTTATTATTGATTCTTCTTTGATTTCTTCTTCTTTGACTTCTTCTTTGACTTCATCAGGTATTATTGATTCTTCTTTTTTTTTTCTAGGTGCTCTTTTTTTAGGAGTACTTATAGCTTTAGATTCATTAGATTTTTTTGTATTCCTTACTACTTTTTTTTTTGTAGATTCTGAATTTTCTATATTTTCATTTAATGAATCATTCATTATATAATGTATAGTTTTATATTATTATTTTTTTAAACGAAAATAATAAATAATTTAATTTAAGATTTATTTATTAATTTAATTATTATGAATGACTTTATAAATAACTATCAAATTGTTGTTGCAAGATATAATGAAGATATAGATTGGTTAAAAAAATTTAAATTAATTACTTTAATTTATAATAAAGGTAATGTTAATAATCAATTAAATGATTTTAATGTGATTAATTTACCTAATTTTGGAAGAGAAAGTCATACTTATTTATATCATATAATTAATAATTATGATAACTTAAAAGAATATACAATATTTTTTCAAGGTTCTTTAGATTTTTCTAATGAAATTAAACATTCAAAATTAAATATAGAAGATTATTTTCAAAATAACGACTTTAATGCTAATCTAAAAAAAATAAAATTTGAAGATTTAAAAAATCCTATTCAACATTTTGGTAAATGGAAAAATGAGTTTGATTCTGGTTTGATGAGAAAATCTAATTTTACTTGTTATCAATGGTTAAAAAAATTTATGGATTTTGATGATATTAATATTGAATATTTAAATGTTACTTGGGGTGCTATGTTTAGTGTTAAAAAATCAATAATATTAAAAAAACCTAAAATATTTTATGAAGATTTATTAAGATTTGTTGATTATCATAATAATCCTGAAGAAGGACATTTTTTTGAGCGTTCTTGGTATTTTATTTTACATAATGAATATTTAAAAAAGAATAAAATAAATGTTATAAAATTTGACCATGCAGAATTAGATAAAATTAAAAATCAAAATGAAATATATCATTATTGGATAAATTTAAATCAATTTAATAATTATAACCAAATATTAAATGATATTATTATTTTTCCTAATTACTATTTTAAAATTTACAAATATAACTTTCATTTTAAATTTAATAATGCATTTTATATTAAATTTGAATTAAATAATGAAAATATTTTATTTTTGGTATTAACACCAAATTTAGAACATAATTTTGTTGTTTTAAATAATAATATTATACAAAAAATTAAAAATAATATTAAAACTGATTATAATAATTTTAATTTTATTATTGAATCTAATATTTTAAAAATATTTATTAATTTTGAATTGTATTTAGAATTAAATATTGAATCTTATCAAATTGAAAATATTAATGATATTCCTATTTATATTAAAACAAATAACTATCAAAATAATATTAAATTAAATAATAATCTTAATGTTAATAATAATAATCTAAAATTTATTATTTTAGAAAATAACTATTATGATATTAAATGCTTTTATACTCAAAACTTTTTAAATTATTTTATTCAATATATTAAACATTAAATGATTTTTGTAAATAACTTATTTCCTCTAAATAACGTAAATGAACTAATCTTTTATATTCAGGTAACATTTTAATTCTTTTTATATGAATTTCTTGTTTAGTTCTATTAGATAGTTTAGTACAAGAAATACAACATTTATATAAATTTAACATATATATATTTGTATTTTTCTATTTATTTTTTCTATTTAATTTTTCTATTTTTATTCTTTTTTTATATATTATTTTATCTATAAATATTATTTTTTTATTATTATTATTTATATATTTTTCTAACTTTTTATAAAAATCAAAATCTCCACCATATTTATATAACCACTCTGATTTGGAATTTATAGATGTTGGTATAAATCCGCTTTGTGTGCTTATTTGATTTAATTTTATTTCCGGACTTTTCCATATAACTTCATTTATTTCACTTATTATCTTGAATATATACATTGTATCTTTATCCTTTAATATTTTACGAACAAAATTAAACGAACCTTCTATTATTTCATCATCATCATCTATATGATATACAAAATCACCTTCTAATATATTATGTTTGTTTCTTATTCCATGTCCCCAATATCCTAAATTTTCTTCTTCAACTATTAATTTTACATTTGCTTTTATAGATTTTACATAATTTTTAACATTTTCATAATTATTCTTTGATTCATCAAACACAATCGTTAAATAATCATTTGTATTAAGTTCATTTTTTAAATTTTCTAAAATATTAAATATTGAATCTTTACCAATTGTTGCCATTAATACATGTATTGAACAATTAGTATTATGTTCTTCTTTATATTTCCTTCCTAAATATCTACCTTCTTTTATAAAATTATTCATATATTCTTCTTTTGTTTTTAAATTATAAAAAAATAAAAAAGGATTCATATCTTTGTATTTTATCCAATCAAAATCTGGATAATACTTTTTTATAATGTCTTCCATTATAAAAAATATACATTTTAAATTTATTCATTAAACTTATATCTTACATTATTTATTAAACTTAAAATTTAAAAAAATTATCATTATTAAACATGCTTAAATTCATTTCATTCATCAAATTACTTAATTGTTTTTCTGGTTCAACTTCTTTATTATTTGTTTGTTTTTTTATTTTTTCTATTTTATTAGATTTATTAATTGTTGATTCAGTTAATCTATGTCTTGAAGAAGGTCTTTCTATATATTTATTTTTTGGAAAGTCATTATTAACTTCTAATAATTCCCAATCTTCTTTATTTTTACTTATTTGGTCTATTTTCCTTTTGTAAAATTTTTCTTTTAATTCATTATTTTGTTTCTCATATGTTTTTGTATATACATCTTCATATATTGTTTTACCATTATTATATGATTTATGAACTGTTTCTGAACTATTTTTACCATTGGATGTATATGAATAACTAGAACTCCAACTTTTCATATATATTCTTATTATATATTTTTTATATTTATTTTTTTATTTTTTATCTTTTATTTAAATTTATTTACTAAATTTTCATAAGCTTCATAATATAATTTACCAGCAATTCTTGTAGCTTCTGATGTAAAATGTAATTCATCTGCTTTTGTTAAATTTGATAATTCAGCATAATTATATAATTTATCCACTTCTTTTCGAATAATACTATTTATTTCATCACTACAAAATTTATTATTTTTATTATTCAATATTGTTCCACCTATAAATCCTAATAAACAATTATTTGTTAATTCTTTAAACTGATCAATTAATTTTATTAAAGAAGCTTCATAATATTCTAAATTTGATTTAAATATCATATCTGTTTCTCCTTGATGCCATATAACTATATGTAATAAATTTTTATTTTTTAGCTTACTTATTGATTCTTTATATACTTCTTTTATTTTATCAAAATATACACCTTCATTCTCTTTTTTTGGAATTGAATTGACTAATCTTTGATTTTCTATATAATATATATCTTCTTTATTATATGTTACCCAATTACCAATTGGTCTATTAGCATATGATAAACATATTAAACCAACTTTAATTAATGGATTATTTTGAACTAAATGTTTAGCATATTGAAAAGCTATTGAATTTTGATTATTTAATCTATTTTGATTGATACTTCCTAAAGAATTATTTGTTAAATCTGCTAATACCCATTTTTTTTCATCAATGTTATAACTTAAAATATTTTCATTAGGTTGGTCAATATCTAATTTTGGATTATAAGTTGTTCCCCAACCTCCTGAATTACTTTGACCACTACATATTATAATTATATTCGGTTCATTGTTTTTAAAAATCTGATTTAATTTATTATTTTCAAATTCTATTAACTTATTATTTATTATTTTCTGACTTATATAATTATTTTTATTTTCATTTATCATTTTTGTCCATTGTTCATTAGTTTTTATATTAATTAAATTTTTTTTTAAATAATATAATGTATATTTCTTATTTTTTTGAATTAAATTTTCTAAACTTATATTATATATCATTTATTAATATATATATAAAAATTGATTTTTTTTTATATAAAAATTATTATTAAAGAAATGAATATTTATTCAGAATTAATTGAAACTAAATTAAATAATTATTTTGATTGGATTAATCCAATTCTAAATATACATATTAAAAATATACATATTAAAAATATACATATTCAAAAAAATTATGAAAAAACTGATTTTGAATATAAATTACAAAGATTTAAATGGAAGTTTGCCAAACAAAAACAGTTATATAAAAAAGTTATTAAAATTATTAAATCTAAACCTTTAACTTCTAAAAAATATAAAAAAATAGCAAAATAAAAAAAGGAAATTAAATTAATAAATTATATTTCAAATAGTTGTCTATTCTCAAATAGTTGTTTATTCTCAAATAGTTGTCTATTCTCAAATAGTTGTCTATTTTCAAATAGTTGTCTATTCTCAAATAGTTGTCTATTTTCAAATAGTTGTCTATTTTCAAATAGTTGTCTATTCTCAAATAGTTGTCTATTTTCAAATAATTGTCTATTTTCAAATAGTTGTCTATTTTCAAATAGTTGTCTATTTTCAAATAATAATATTAAATAATTTTATATTTTCTTTCCTACAATATGGACAACATATATTTGAATTTTTCTTATAATACTCATTAAAACAATGATAACAATATTGATGGTCACAACATGTTATTATATTTGACTTATTATCATAACATATTGGACATTCTTTTAAATCTTCTAATTCTTTTTTTTTATTTTCTTCAATTATTAATTTTCTATTTATTTCAAATTTAATAATTTCTTCATATTCTTCATTATATTCAATTACATATCTATCTGGTTCTATTTTCATTATCCAATCAATAATATCATGATATCCTTCTTCTACAGCTTGAACCATGCAATAATCATTATCTACTTTAATATCTAAATCAGGAATTGTTTCCATTAACCATTGAGCAACATCTAAATATCCTCCAGCACAAGCACCACATATTCCATATTCATATTTTGCATTTGTATCTAAATTTAGTAATTGTGGAACTAGCCATTTTAATGTATCTAAAGCACCATAATTACAACATTGGCAAAATATATTATCATTATTAATTGTTAAATCAAATGTTTCAATTGTCATTAAATATTTAGCAAATTCTACATCATCATTCATACATACTTTTAAAAATATATCTTCATTTTGTTGTTTTAAGTCTATGATACTTTTTTTTCTTAAATAATCAAATATATCTTTTGTTATACTATTTGCTGAAAAATATAAACTATCATAATTTATATCTAATTGATTATTTTCTACAAATTCTTTTACTTCATTTACATTTATTTTATACTTAATTTTATCATAATATTCTAAAAATAAATTTAATGTATCAATATTTATAGTATATAATTTATGCTTACTTAAATCATTTACTAAATTTAATATATTTGTATTATTAAAATTAATATTTATTCTTCTATTAAATAAACTACATTCAAATAATTTAATTAATAAATCATTATTAAAATAATTAAATTTAAAACCTTCATTTTTTAAATACAATATAAATTCAATATTATGTTTATATAATAAATTATAATCAATACAAGATGAATTTATTTTTTTATTTAAATAATAATCAAATACTATTTCATCTCCTAATAATGTATTATTTAAATAATCAATAAATTCATTTTTTATATTTAATTTAATTATCATTTCTTGTATTTCATTTTTATTTATATTAAATAATAATGTATTAAATAGTAAAGCTTTTTTATTATTTGGTAATTCATTAAAATTTAATACTTCATCAATAAAATTATTTATTATTAATTTATTATTATTAAATTTATAAATAATTATTACATAAATAATATCCACTTTAAAATTATTTTCAAAATATTGACTTAATTCTTTTAAAAAATTATAACATTTACATTCATTAAATCTAGAATAATTTATATTTAATAATAATTTGATTAATCCATTATATATTGAATTTACACTTTCTTCATAATTAACACATTCTTTTAATTGATTAAATGCCCATTCAAATAATATAATATCTATATTTTTTATTGACTCTTTTATTATTTTTCCATAAAATAATATTCCTTCTTCTGCTACTTTTTTATCTAAATTATATAATAACTCATAATTTTTATTATTAATTATATATTCTATTATTAAATTATTTGTTTTTAAATGAATAATTGATTGTGATTGATTAATTATATATTTTATTTTCATTCCAATATTTTTTATTTTAACTAAATTTTTTAATAGCTTGTTTATTAATTTTTTATTTGAATAAAAATACTTTATAAATAATTCATTCATATTATCATCAATATTTTCTAATTTCATTATATTATTTATAGTACAATTTTCATATAACTTTAATATAAATATTTCTCTTTTATCTGATTCTTTATTTTCTAATAATAATTTTATTTGTTCAACTAGTATATAATCCATATTTAAATGTTCAATCATAAAATCATTTATATTTTCTAATCGATTACTATATATACATTTTAAACTGTTTTCAATATCACATATACTTAAAAATTTATTATATTGACCCATATACCAATAAATAAAGTTTAAATTTAATTCAAGATTTTCACATTTTTTTTTAATAAATTCAATACTTTTTTCCATTATATGTAAATTATTAAATTTAACATCTAACCACTCAAAAAAATACCAATCATATATATCTGCTTCATTAAATAAATATTTTATTTGTTTAATTGCTAATTTCTCCACACTTTTAAAAAAATATTCTTTTAATTTATTATCATATTTATACATAAATACTTTTAAATCAGATATTCCCTCTTTATCATTATTTTGTATTAATGAATTTAAATATATATTTATATTTTTTTTATTGTTTAATAAGTCAAAATGATTGAATATTTTTACTAATATTTCTTTATTAAACTTATTTATTTCATTTTCATAAAATAAATAAATTTGTAGTTTTTTTACATTTATGTCTTGACCATTTATGTCTTGACCATTATTATTTCCTAATAAATTATTTAATAATTCAATATTATTATTAGATATACATAATTTTATTAAAGTTAATTTATTTTCAACTAAATAATTTTTTAATTTATTGTATAAATAATTTGATACTTTTGCAGAAGAACTTATAATCAAATCTATTTGATGTCTGATTCCTTTTATACTTTTAATGATTTTTATTAATTCATCATTATTTATATTAAATTTATTAATAATATACTCTAATAAATCTAAATTATCTTGATTTACACAATAAATAAAATGCTTTTTTATAAATAATTTATAATCTGGATTTTGAATTTGATTGTGAAGTATATATATATAATCAAATTTATCTATATTTAAATGAAATTTTGAATATTTTAAATTTTCTAATACTAAATAGTATGTTTTATAATAATATTTTATTAAATTATCATTTTGATTAATATCGTAATTAATAATTAAATTTCTTTTTATTATATTTTTTTCCAATAATTTTATAATTATTTTAAATATATTATTACTTGTCTTAAATAATTCTTTTATGTTACTATATATTATTGTATCATCTATTAATATATAATTTTCTAATTTATCAATTATGAATTGTATGCTTTCTATATTTTTTATTTTCAATAAACTATTATAACTAATAAAAGCTAAATTTTTTGAAAAATGAATTAAATTATTAACTATAATTTTATTTAATATATCATAATTATTTGTTTCAATTGATAATTCTATTATATTATTAATATTAAAATATGAAAATATATTTTCATGAATTAATAATAATTTCATTGCTTCATAATTATTTTCTTCTAAAATATATTTTATAATTACATCAAAATCACAATAAAATATTTTATTTTCTTTAAATACTAATAAATCTTTTAAATAATTTATATTTGTTTGTTTAATTAATTTTAACATTAATTCAGTTTCATTAATAGAATTCAATTTTAATTCTTGATTTTCTAAGACTATTTTATATGTATCATAATTATTAGTTATCACACTATTTAATAATGAATGAAACAAGTCCATAATTATATATTTTTATCAAAAAGATTTTAAATTAAAATTACATATAGTTATTTTATATTTTTTTAAAAATTTGTATATTTAAAATGCCGAATTTTATTAAAAATAAAATATATAATGTTTATTAAAATCAGAGTTTTAAATGTACAAAGGTGTAAAAGAAATTAGAAGTAAAGTTAAATTTAAATAAAATTTATACTTAAAGTAAAAAAAAATATAAATTGTATTTAATAATTGTATTTAATAATTGTATTTAATAATTGTATTTAATAATTGTATTTAATAATTATATTTAATAATTATATTTAATAATTATCTTCTTGGTAAAACACGTTTTAAATTAGTAATTTCATTTTTCTCACGACCATTATATATAAAATTAACAACTTTTTCACTTTTAAGCTCACTTTGGAAAAAAAATCCTAATTTATCCAATAAATATTTTTTACTAATTGGTTTCGATCTTAATGATTTCTGAAATTTTAAATGTCCATCATCTGTATTTAAATCATTAATTTCATGTTTTTCCATAAAATCTAATAATGCTGGACTAACTTCTTTTTTTTTGTCTTTTCTTTCTTTAATTGCTTTTGTTAATGTACTTATATCATCATCTAATTTTATCCATAATTTTACATTTTCTTTAAATTCTATAAAATCAGGATCATTATCATCTAAGTAATGGTCTTCATCATCTGAATCAGAATTATTATATTTATTCATATATATAATATAATAATTTTTTTTTTAATAAATTAAATCGTATTGTTCAATTTCATTTCTAATATTAATTTCTCCCTTTTTTATTTTAAATAAATATTTCTTATTTTCTTGTATATTCATGTTTTGAATATTAAATTTTTCTAAATTTTTAGTATTAAAATATAAATCTTTAATTAATTCATCACATTCATTTCCACTTATTTCATTTTCACTTATTAATTTTTTGATTTCTATAAAATGATTACTTAATTTTATTCCTATTTTTTTAATTATTAATAAATTAATTTCTTTTATATCTTGGTTTATTTTTTTTTCATCATAATTTATATTATAATACATTAAATATTTATTATTTTTTTTTTTTATTTATTTTTTTTTTTTTTTTTTTTTTTTTTTTCTATATATTTTTCATTTTTATTTCCGCATATTTTTATATATTTTTCATTTATATCTGTTTCAAATATGTTTTTTACAAAAAAATTATTTGTACATTGAAATACATTATTCATTTTTTCATATTCTCTAAATATTTCGTATTTAGTTGAATCTATTTCATTTATATAGTTTTCTATTTCATATTCTGATATTTTAACAGAGGGCATGTATATATAATATATTAACATTTTTTTTTGTAAAAATATTGATAAAATATAAAATTATTTCTGTATTTTTATTTATACATCTAAAAATTTAATATAATTAACTAAGTATAAATATTCATTTTTTTATGTATTAAACTATTATGATTTTAAATAATTTTTTTGATAAAATATACGTAATTAATCTAAAAGAAAGTTTAGATAGAAAAAATCATATACTTCAAGAATTTAAAAAAAATAATATATTTAATTATGAATTTTTTGAAGCAACTCATTTTGATGAAAAATCTGTTTCTGATTTACTAAATAGCCCAAAAGTTATTTCTTTTCCTCCTTGTTTCAGATGTCTGAAAAATAGATGTAATTGTGAAAATAATTTTTTAACTAAATTTCAAATTGCAAATTGGTTATCTTATATTAATTTATTTAATAAAATTTTAGAAACGAAACATGAATTAGTATTAATATGCGAAGATGATATTGTATTTACAAAAAATGCTCAACAAATATGTAATACTTTATTAAATAAAGCATTGTTTAGAAAAAAAGAAATTAATATGAAATACCCTTTATTAATTAAAATGGGTGCTGCTTTTGATTATGGTACTCATTTATTAATGAATCCACCGACTTATATAAAAAATTATTCTTTGTCTAATCCTTGTTTTGCACTTAATAGAGCCATGATTAAAACATTTTTATATAATTTAAAAGTCATTGATTATCATTCTGATGTTTATTTTCATAAACAAATTCCAGCTAAATTCAATATTCAAATGCTTGTTATGAAACCTTTTCCCGTTTATGAATTATCATTTGTTAAAAATTTGAAAAAATTTAATTCACTTGTACGTCCGACAAATCAAATTCGTAGAAAAGAATATAAAGAATTTTTATTTGTTACTATGCATAAATTATTGGAATATATACCCATTGAATATTCAAAAGCCTTGCATATATTGGTTTCAAATAATAATGTACATTTTAATGGTACTATTAATTATTTTTATTTATTAAATATACATGACCAATCAAGATTCCACTTTAAAAATAAAATATTTATTTATGATAGTTTTGAAAAAGACAGTTTAATTATGAAAAATGATTTAAAAATGGAAAAATCTTATTTATTAACAATTATTTATAACATTATTACTACTTATCAATTAGATATTGATAAAAATGTTGATAGTGTTTTAAATCATCTAGAAAATATATATTTATACATATTAAAATATTTTGAAGACAATGAATTTTTATTAATTAATATAAATGAACCAAATATATTAAGTAAATATGAATTTATTAATCAATATCAATCTATATATGCGAATTTAATTTAATTATCTTATTCTAATTATAAGATATTCATCTGCTTCATCTGAATGAATACTTCTTATTAATATACCTGTACGTTTTTGTTTATCTGTACATTTATATTTATAATTGAAACCAGTCATAGCAGTATTATTAAAATTACTATTTCTTAATAACTCTTTATTTTCAGCACTATTTGCTAAGAAATATTTATCATGATTTGAATAATTTATTATAGTAGGATCTCTACTTTCATTATAATTTATTAAAGTTAAATCAAATCCTCCTCCTTTTTTTACTTTTTTGTTATTCTTTAATAAATTAATTAAACCTTTTTTATTAAATTTAGAATATCCTTTTATTTTTTTCTTTTTACACATTTGTTTTAATTCTTCAACAGTTTTATTTTCTAATTCCATATATATTATACTTATAAAAAAATATTTAATCTTTTTATTAAACCTGAATTAAATGTGGCAATGCTTGAGCAGCATCAGGACTAATTTCAACTAACGCACTTAAAATCAACATAGCACCTAATTTTTTTTCATTAATATCAATTCCATTTGACACCATAATAGTAAAAATATTTATTAATATCTTTCTTAACATTTTTATTGATTTTATTGATTTAATTGAATTTACTGATATATTAAATATATAATTATTTTGTATAATTCTATATTTCGCTTCTGGACTTAATAATGAACGGTAATTCCATATATCTTCAGCAGCTATATATAATTTAATTAATTGAATATGATTTAAATCCATAAACCATTTATGACTTGTATAATTGTCCAACATATTCATTTTATAAAATAAGTCTTTTACATTATTCTCCATGATTTCTTCTTCTGTTAAAATAACTTCTTCTTTAACTATTATATTCATATTTTTTAACTTGTTTATGTAAGCATTTATTTTTTGGATTTCTTCTTCTTCAAAACTCCTAAATGTATATGGACAATTTAGATAATTAGAATGTATTAATTCATTTAATAAGCGAATATCGTAAGCATAATATTTATTGTTTTGTTTATTAAAAAAACGATAAAAATATGGGTTTTCTAATTCCATTTTATTATTCATTGTCAAAATATCTATTTCATTTGTACAAGTATATCTATATTTCTTTAAAAACATACGCACAATTGACTGAATTTTAATAATGTTATGTTCATTATTTAAATAATTTCGAGCTTTTATAATTTGCTTTTTTACTTCTACTATTAATTGCTGTTTTGATAATTTTGTATTTATAAAATGCTTTAAATATGAATTTTTTAAAGATTTACGTAAATCATGTACAGAAATAGATTTATTTTCAATGATTAAAGTAAATAATTCTTTTACATTTAATATTTTTTTTTCTTCATGATTTTCTTCATGATTCTCTTTTACTTCTTCTGAATTTTCTGATTTTGATTCTTTATAATGTATTGAATTGATTTGATGTTTTCCACAAAAATCTGAATTAAATTTTCTTTTATTTTGACATCTTAAATGTACTTCTTTTTTAGATTTAATGGAAATACATATATTTTTTTGATTGTTCATAACTACTATTTATTAACAATACTTATTTAAATATATTTTTTTAAAAAAAATAAAAAAATTGAATATTTAATTTTATTAATAAATATAAACTTAAAATTAACATAATAATATAATATATTGAAAAACAAAAATGACAACTATTAATAAACAACCAAATACTTTAATTAATATTAATGAACTTAATGATAAAAGCTATGAATTCTCAGATATTAATTTTGTAGATAATAGACTTAAGGCATATATTCATTCATCTGAAGAAGTTAATGGTAAAAACATTCCCTTAAATATTTTAACAAATGCGTTAATTACAAGTTATGGAATGTCTGATTATCAAGGAAGTTTATCTATTACATGTAAATTTCAATCAAATATTGATAATGACGAAGACGAAAAATTTAAGACTTTTTGTAGTAATTTACAAGAAGAAGCAAAAAAAGTATTTATTGAAAATGCTAAAAAATTCCTTCCAAAGAAGGATGCTGATAAACTAATAGCAAAACCTAAATTGATTTCTGCTTATTTTAATCCTATTATTAAAAAGGATAAAAATGATGTTGAAGAGGTCAAATTCAAGATTCGAACTGATACTAAAACATCAAATCCGCTTTTACAAGCATTGACTGTTGAAAAGTTTCAAATAGAAAATGGAAACAAAAAAACAATTAGTAAAGAAAAGATTGATTTAAGTAAATTGAGAGAATCGGCTACTGTAATGAAAGAACATATTAGACCAGGTTCTCATATTCAAGCTGTTATTAATCCAAGTCTTTATTGGGTAAATAATAAATTTGGAGTTACTTTTAATATTCAAGCTTTGATGGTTTTGAAGTCTCTTTCAACAACTATTGATAATAAAGCGATTGATTTAGATCCTGATTCTATTGGATTTAGTCCTCCTAAAAAGAACAAAGATGGAGTTGGATATTCAGCATTAGTACTTAATAAGAGCACTAATGGATTGAGTGGAAAGATTCTGACAAGTTCTTTTAAATTAGCTTATGGAATTTCTGAATATGAAAATAGTCCTGGTGTATTTGACCAATCTATTGTGATTATGAATCAAACAAATGATGATGAATCTATTGAAGCAAATGATAAGTTTTTCGAATATGCGAAACAACTAAATGAAGTTGCTTTGGATTATGCTGAAGAACATAAAGAAATCTTATTTAAGGAAGGAAAAGATGATGATTTTACTAAAGAAGAAATTGAAACAGCTTACTTTAATAAATGTGTTTCTCAAAATAAAAATGATGAAGATCAAATTAAATTGAGAATTAATAAAGATAGTGAAGGTATCCCTCAATTTAATTGTTATGAATATGATGATTTTAATGATGATACCACTAGAACTGAAGTAAAATGGTCTGAAATGAATGATATTTCAAATGATATTAAAAATATTATTAAAGGTGGAACTCATGTAAGAGCAATTCTTCAACCTAGAATTTACTTTATTAGTAACAAGGTTGGAATCAATTTTAAGCTAATTGAACTTCATATTAATAAGAAATCATATGTTAGACAAGATTTTAACAATGTATTTTCCTTTGCTGAAGATAACACTGAATCAGGAGATATTGAGAAGTCAAATACTAATGTATCAAATGAGTCTGAAGTAACTATTGAAGAAGAAGAGGCTTCTGTTGATTCTGAAGCTTTTGGAGACGAAGACGAAGAAGACGAAGAAGAAGTTGTTGAAGCATCAGCTTAAAAAAAATTAAAAAATCTTAAAAAATCTTAAAAAAAATTAAAAAATCTTTTATTAAATATTTTATAAAAATAATAATATAACTATATTAATATTTTTTTTATATTTTTATATATATAATTATT
>Ga0209600_1000359_pt1 | contig 36983 bp, 30 predicted proteins | sample COGITO_mtgs_1104_FD_185518 | JGI IMG/M metagenome (GOLD analysis project Ga0209600, IMG submission 185518) | Pelagic marine microbial communities from North Sea - COGITO_mtgs_110421 (SPAdes) (version 2) | ecosystem: Environmental > Aquatic > Marine > Epipelagic ... | reverse complement strand
ACATGTAAGCAATGTTTGAAAGCAATGAATAATTATGATTCTGGTAAAATTATAAATAAAATAAAAAAGATTATATAAATGAATTATATAAATGAATTATATAAATGAATTATATAAATGAATTATATAAATGAATTATTTTTTTTCGTATTTTTGTGCGATTTAAATCTTCAAAGGTGTATATTAAAGTAAATCTTCAATATCTAAGCCTAATTCTAAAAGATCATTATTTAATTCTTTTCTTTTATTATTTTCTATTTCCATTTCTTTTTCTTTTTTTTTTTGAATAGTTATTTTTTCTTGTTCTAATCTAGATTTTTCTTCTTCTTTTTGCGTTTTTATTTTATTTGCTTCTTGACGCTTTTTTTCTTTTGCTTCTTCTTTTAAAGAATCAAACATTTCTTGAATATCACAAACTGTCCATGATTGAAATTTAGCTTCAAGTTCTTTGTTTTTCAATATTTTTTTTATATTTTCACTAAACGGATAGGTTTTTTGAAAATATATAGTAAAAGATGAATCCTTGAATATTTCATGTACGTTATTTTGATAATCTGAACGTGAAATATTATATGGAATAGATATTTGTGAATGTCCATTTGGGTCTGTATATTGGTTATTTAATACATAATAATTATCTAATTTATAGGATAAATATATGTTTTTTTCATGTACAGAAAGCTGAAGAAATTTTGGATGCTTAAAAAAAGAATGAGTGTGCGTTAATTTAGATTCTAATTCCATTTTATTCAATTAAATGGATGAAACTAACTAAATGTGTATCAATAAAATTAGCGTATAATATATAATATATAATGTATATTTTCGTTAAATAAATCAATTTTTATTATTTATTATTTACACACTTGGAAATTTAAAATAAACTATTTTATTACGTAATGATATTATACCTAAAAATATTATACTATATAACACTAAATTAGTTCATCTTTTAATGACAAAAGAAAAATGAAATAAAACAGATTATTTATTTAATGGAAATCTAAAAATATTTTAAGATAAAATGGGGAGTTTTTTTAGAACAGAAAGACAATTTTTTAATAAAAACTGTAACAAAAAATCACAAAAATCGCAAAGTTTTTTTTTAAAAAAATATTTGAATTTTATATTTAAAGACAATCTTATCTTTAAATATATTTATATATGCCGCCTTTATCTCCTGGAAGATGTTTGTTAGCCCAAAAGAAGCATCAAAATATTATAATGTCTCTAAAGAAACTTTACGACTCAGAGCAATTTCTGGAGAAATTGAATACATTATTACACCTGGAGGACATCATCAATATAAAATCATTCCTGTAGATGTGTCTAAATATACAAGAAAAAAAGTTATATATGCTAGAGTATCAAGTCAAAAACAAAAAAAAGATCTTTATAAACAAATTAAATTTATCAAATCTAAATATCCTGACTACAAAGTTATCAAAGACATTGGATCTGGATTTAACTTTGAAAGAAGAGGGTTTATCACCCTTTTGGAACAAGTCTTCGATAGAAAAATCGAAGAAATTGTCATTGCCCATAATGACAGACTTGTACGCATTGGATTTAGCTTCATATTGTTCATCTGTAAACACTTCAATACAAAACTTACAGTACTCGAAAATAAAGATAATCAAGAACCAAAAGATGAATTTACAGATGAATTTATATCCGTTATTACCTACTACACATCAAAATTTTATGGAATGCGAAAATATGACATATTGTCGAAAAATTAGAATTTATCCTACTACTAAACAAAAAGAATATTTTGAAACATTTTTTGGTGCTTCTCGATATATTTATAATAAAACAATCGAATGGAAAAAAAATAATAAAGATCAAAAATCTTTAATATTTCATAAAATAAGACCTCATATTATAATAGCAAATAAAGATTTAGATGATAATCATAAAGAAGCTTGGTTAAAAAATATACCATATGATACAAGACAACTATCTTTAAAAAATGCGTTAAGTTCAATAAAAAGTTCAATTCAATTATTAAAAAATAAAAATATACAATATTTTAATCATAAATTTAAATCTAAAAAAGATAAAAAACAAACGTTTTATATAGACCATAGAGCATTAAAAAATTTAAATTTATTTCCAAGTCTATTAAAAAAAGATAAAAAATTAAAAGTTAAGAAAAAATATAAAAAATATGAAAATTATATACCATCTTCAGATTCTATTATATTAAAAGATGGAAAAAACTATTATTTATTATTTACTAAAGAAAAAGAAAAAATAAATATAACTGAAAAAAAAAATAATATTATTAGCCTTGACCCAGGTATAAAAAAATTCCAATCATTTTATGATACAAATGGTTATGTAGGAGAGTTTGGTAATATAGAATTAAAAAAAAAATTATTTAAAACTGAAAAAAAAATTGATAAATTAATGTCAATTTCAACAAAACAAAAAAAATTAAGACTTAGAAATAAATGTTATAAGCTGAGAACCAAAGCTAAAAACATTATTTCAGATTTTCATTGGAAATTGTCAAGTTTTTTATGTAAGAATTATAAAGTTATTTTATTACCTATTTTTAAATCAAAAAAAATGAGAAAAAATTTAGATAATATAAGTAATAGAGTTTTAAATTTATATTCTCATTATAAATTTAAAGAAAAAATGATATACCAAAGTAAGAAATATAATTGTCAACTAATTATAGTTGATGAAAGTTATACAACAAAAACATGTGGTTGTTGTGGTATGATTAATAATTTTATAGGAAATAGTAATATTTTTTGGTGTTCTTCTTGTAAAATTGAACTTGAAAGAGATTATCAAGCAGCAAGAAATATACTTATAAAAAATACAAAATAAAAATATTATAGGGTGTGATCTACTCTTTAAAAGAAATCAAAAAATTTTGTTATTTATAATAACTTGCGATTTTTGCGATTTTTAATGATCTGTGTGCTAATGTATGGAATAGAGATTGTAATATAGCAAAAAACATCTACAAAAATAGCATATAACTATATTCATTTTATAAATAGATTAAGATATTTATGTAGAATACATCAAGTGTATTAAAGGATACATTAAAACCAAAATTTACACGGCTTGAAACAGTTAAACCTTGTTAATATATTTTTAATTTTAACAGTTCATTTTAAATTTTCGAGGGTGTAAATAATTTATAAAAAAAATATAAAATGGAAAAAATAAATAAAAGCAAAAATTTTAAATAAAAATATACAATTTTTTTATATAAATTAGATAAAAAAGGTATAATCTGATTGGGAGGAATAATTGTTAATAGTTTAGAAGAAATACACGATATTATAAAATAGATTAAATAAAAAATAAAAATAATTATTTAATTTAAAATAAAATATTATTTATTATTAATATGTCAAATAGTAATCTTAATAAAGAAAATAGAACCTTTACATTAAATAATACTAGTTTTATTTTTGAAAATAAATTTTTTATAGACGATATAAAATTTGTGAATGTTGTTGTATTGGAATATAATTTATATGAAGATCCAATTACTAAAGAAAAAAATATTATTTTTTCACAATCAAGAAGTGAATGTGGTATGTGGCGTCTTTGTGTTACAAAACCAGAAAATGTTGGTCCACTTTTTCGTTTACAAAAAGGAATTCATTATACGATGAGCGCATTCATTATTTTAGAATTACAAATGTTTTTGAGTTCAATAATAGATAATCTACCTGAAGTGAGTCAAAATATTCAACCATGTATTGATCAATACAAATTCATAAGTAAAACTTTATCAAATACAAAACGTCATGGAATTCCGATTGATATTGAAAGATGTGAATTCGATTATAATTCATTGAAAAAAATTGGAGATTATGAATATATTTATTCTTTATTAAACCCACATCCAGTGAATATGAGAGTTTCCAAATCATATTCAAAATTGAAATTAGAAAATAAAAAAAAGGTATGGCCAAGTGAAAATGCTAACAATATTCGTTTGTATGAAAGTATTCAACATGGGAATACAGAAATCAATTTAAATGGTACCATTTATAGTGTTGAGTTAAAACATATAAAAAATTCTTACATTTTTTATTACATGATTTACAATTGCGAGATAAAAATACCAGAATCACTAACTGAAAGTACATCTCCAAATAATAAGGAATATAATTTTAAAAATTCAATAAATATAAAAAATTATATAATACCAATATATTTAATACCATATCCTAAAACTTATAATGATATTAATAATAAATACTTAGAGTTTGGATTGTATGATAAATATATTCCAATGAAATTCAAAAATAAAAATATTGATTTTTGCAAAATATTAGATTATATTCAACACTGTAGAAAAAAGAATTTTGATACTTTACCAATTTGCACCACTTCATATAAATTTATTGGTGGTTATTATGACTATATTTTTAAAGATATTAAAGAAAATACGTTAAGATTATTAAGAATAAAAAAAAGACAAAGTAATAAACTAAGACAACCTAATACTAAACAAAATATACCTAATAATCTAGAAGAACCTAAAAATAATCAACATAATAATCTAGAAGAACCTAAAAATAATCAACATAATAATCTAGAAGAACCTAAAAATAATCAACATAATAATCTAGAAGAACCTAAAAATAATCAACATAATAATCTAGAAGAACGTAAAAATAATCAAAATATACCTATACCTAATAATCTAAGACAACCTAATACTAAAAAAAATATACCTATACTTAATAATCTAGGACAACCTAAAAATAATCAAAATATACCTATACCTAATAATCTAAGACAACCTAATACTAAACAAAATATACCTATACTTAATAATCTAGGACAACCTAAAAATAATCAAAATATACCTATACCTAATAATCTATATGGTGGTCAACCACTAAGAAATAATATAATGTGTACAAAATATGATAAGAAAACTATATCAGCTGGAACTATTTTATATAATGGTATATCTACCCCAACAAATAAATGTCCTTCTAAATATAAATACAAGAATAAAAATAATTATGATAATAAATATATATTATATACATCTGATGATTTTGAAGTTGCAAAAGGTTACGCTCTTTCATGTTTAAGTAATGAAAAAGGGTGGATTAGACATTATGTAGTAAAAAATAATATAACATTAGCTGATATATCTAAAGATAAATTGCATTATGAAGTTAATGAAGTAATTAATAATTTTTGTGATTGTGATGGATATTATTTAGATTGGGGAGGGAAAAATGGAAAAGAGATTGTATTATGTGATCCAGAAAAAAATTTAAAATTTGTGGGATTATATAAATGTACAGGAATGGGTGAATATAAGAAATATAATTGTAATAATAATCAATCTGGTGGAAATAAAAAAACAAAGGATAAAAAATATAATGAAAAGAGTAATACTAAAAACGATAAAAGATTAGGAAAATATAAACATAAAAATCATACGCATAAAACCAAAAAAGCAATGAATAATTGTAAAAGATAAATAAAATTTTATTTTATACATTCTTTTTAAATGTCAAAGGGTGTAATATTTATTATTTATTATTTATTATTTATTAATTTATTAATTTAATATATATTAAATTTTTATATATAAATTATATGACTAAAAAAATATATTTTACACTAAAACCTTTAAATAGGTCGTATGGTGGTGGAAATTTTTTTGTTAAAAATATGACGAGATATTTAAAATCTAAAAATTATACTATTGTATATGATTTAGAACCTGATATTGATATTATATTTATTATTGACCCTCGAAGAAATATATATGAAAATGTTGTTGAATATAAAGAAAAAAGTCCAAATGTAAAAATTATTCATAGAGTCAATGAAAATGATATAAAACGAGAAAAAACAATTAATCTTGAGCCATTATTAATTAAAACTATGAAAATTGCAAATATTGTTGTATTTGTTAGTAAATGGTTGCATAATTATTTTGTGGAAAAATATAAATTACAAGGATTAAATACTACATATATTATTAATGGATGTGATGAAAATACATTTTATCCATATAAAAATGAAAATATTTCAAAAAAGAAATTAAAATTTAAACAAAATGATAAAATCAGAATTGTAACACATCATTTTTCATCAAACTATTTAAAAGGTTTTCATATTTATAATGAAATCGATAAATTATTGAATAAAGAACAAAATTTTGAATTTACTTTTATTGGTAATTATAATGAAAATTATAAACCTAAAAATATTAATTTAGTTGGTCCATGCAATGGAGACAGATTAGCTAAAAAACTAAGAAATTTTGATATTTATTTAACAGCAACACAATATGAACCAGGAGCCATGCATTATTTAGAAGGATTAAGTTGTGGATTGCCCGTTTTATATTGTATAAATGGAGGAGGAACTCAAGAAGTATGTGTTAAATATGGTGAAGAATTTAGTGATATTAAAAGTTTTTTGGAAAAACTTAATTTCATTAGAAATCATTATGAAAAATATTATAAAAAAATAGATTATAATTATTTAAGTAGAAAAAGATGTTCTGCTGAATATTTTTCGGTTATTGAAAATTTATAAACTATTTAATATTTGATTTAAAGAATTTAACATATTCTTATGTGCGTTTGTTATATAAATAAATTTATTTAATTTATTTTTTACAATTTCCATATTTGCATTTGCATTTGCATTTGCATTTGCATTTGCTGATGTATTTGCTGAATTTAATTCATCAATATTATTCAAATGAATATTTGCTATATCATCTGGAAATTTAACAAATTTAGAATAACCAATTTTTTTTTTATAATAATCTTTGTCTTTAAAATGCATGGTTGTACTTATATTATTAAATAATAAGATAGTTTCTATGGATAATGCACCTGCGGACAAATGAAAAATAATGTTTGAATGTTTAAGTGCATTATAATTATCATTTACTTTAATAATTTTTAAGTTTTTAAAATTATTTTGCATAGTTTCATAATCCGGACATTCTTGTTTATTTTCAGAACGTCTATATTTTGCTTTTGTTTCATAAAATAAATAATCTAATGGATAAGACAATAAAATATAATTATATTTGCTTTCATTTTTATTATAAAATTTTTCAAATTCTAAATAATTTTGATGATTCATGGAATTACGAACACTTTTTAAATTTGTTGTTGTTATTAATAATGTTTTTTTGTTTATATCTAAATCATATTTTTCGCAAAAACTTATTTTATTTAATTTTTTATAATTTTTTTTTAGTTTATGCGGAAAACAATAATCAAATAATGGACTTCCTGTAACATAAATATTATTGGACGGAATATTTAATTTTTCTAACCATTCTTTAAAAATATTACCTTTTACCAAGAAATAATCAATATTTGTATTAAAATATCCTTTTTTAATAATATCATATCCACATACATCCAATATACATTTTTTTGTTTTTATGAGTTTAAAGAATTCTTCATGATTTATTTCTAATCGGTCTATTGATAAATTTGTACATAAAAATAAATCAAATTTTTTAGTTATGTTTGTTAATTCATTAAGATTTTCTATTTTTATTAAATTTTCAATATTTATATATTTATGATGATTAAATTCTAATAAAGTGTTTTCATTTTTTATTCCTGTTAATCGTATATCGTTTTTTTTTATAATAAATGATATGTTTATATTATTTTCTTTCAAATAATAATATATATTATAATCTAAATAAGGTACTTTAGGAAAAAATGTTCCACAATAATAACATATTTTTTTTATTGAATATTATATATATATATATATTAATCTTAATTTTAATTTTAATTAATTTATAAATTTATTATTTTATATATTATTTTTTTATAATGACAAGTAAAATAGATAAATCTAAAGATATTAGTGTTTTAATTACGTATAGTCAAACTCATCAAAATTCTTATATTAATTTTATGTTAAAAACATTGGAATTAACAATAAGTAATAAAAATAGATATACAATTTTATTAGGTGTTGATACAGGAAAAAAGAAAAATCCGGATATTAGTAAAATTGATTTTCCTTTTGATAAAATGATTCAAGTAGATACAGGAAATAATGATTATAGTTCTTATGCTCATTCACTTGTTATGGATGAAATGATAAAACATATAGAAACAAAATATGCTGTTATATGTGACAGTGATATTGCATTTTTACAAAAAAATTGGGATATTGATTTTATTCAAATGTTAGATTCTAAACATATATTTTTAGGTGGTGAATCAAATCATATTACTTATTATTTTCCTCATATTTATATGGCTTTTTTTAATGCAGAGATTATTAAAAATTTAAATATTTCTTTTTCTCCAATTAAAAATAAGTTGGATTTTGTAAAAAAATATGGAATTAAAGTTGATGAAGAAGATAAAAAATATGATGTTGTTGTTCCTGATGAATTAGTTCAATATTACGGAGTGAAAGAATTTTATGGTGATACTTCTTCTTTATTACCTTATTATATTAAAAAAAATGGTTATGATGGAATTAGTTTAAAATGTGTTTGGTCAAATGGCAAAAGAAAAAAATATTTAGAAGAACATAAAATGATTTTTTTAAATCCTGATGACCAAGGACAAGAATTTATTATTAATAATAAAAGTTATTTTACTCATCAAGGACGTTCAAGTAGAATATGGAATACTGATCCTAAAAATATAGAATGGGTAAATCAAGTCAAAAAATATTTTAAATATAAATATAATATTGTATTATAAAAATTAATTAAAATATAATTTATAAATTATTTATATTAAATATATGAATATGAATAATCCAAATAATCCAAATATTTATAAGAGTCAAACAAGTAATAAAAAAATTGTAAATATTTTTGATTATAATAATTTAAAAAAAGATGATTATCAAAAAATAGTTTCAAATTTTTATCAAAATAAGTTAAATATAATAGACAATTTTATTTCTTCTGAAAATATTGAATTTTTAAATAAACATATAAACTTAATATTTGATTCTGATAAATTAGAAATAATGAAAAAAAATAATTTTAAACAATATAAAAAAATAAAAAAACAAAGAAATATCAATAAATTATTAAATGAAATAAATATTGATAATAATTTAAAAAATAATTTAATTGATAAATTTAATAATATTGATGATTCATTGTCTAATTTAATAAAAAATATTTTTAACTGTAATATAAATAAAATAGAAAAAACATTTAGATTTACATTAACTAAAAATGAAAATTTACATTATGATATATTTGAACCTCCTTTACAAGATGAAAATATAATACGTGTTTTTATTAATATCGATAATGATTTTAGAGTATGGAATAATTCATATAATATATATGAATTTATAGATTTATTTGAAAATGATATTATTGATAAAATGATTGAAAAAAATATAGATTTAACTTATGATGGACCGAATAAAATTAATAAATTTATTGTAGATGAAGTAATGGAAAGTAATAAACATGAAAATATTAATTATTTTTTTAATAATGGATATCCCAAAATAACTAATAAATTTGGTTCTGGTTCATTATGGATATGTGATTCAATTGTTAATTCTCATCAAATTATTTATGGTCAAAAATGTATTAGTTATAAATTTTATATAAGTAATATAAATAATGGTATTAATGAGTTAAGTAATAATGGTATTAATGAGTTAAGTAACAATGGTATTAATGAGTTAAGTAACAATGGTATTAATGAGTTAAGTAATAATGGTATTAATGAGTTAAGTAATAATGGTATTAATGAGTTAAGTAACAATGGTATTAATGAGTTAAGTAATAATGGTATTAATGAGTTAAGTAATAATTTTTATTATAATAAAATAATATTATATATTAATAAATTAAATATGATAAAAAATTATAATAGTATTATTCCTAAAAATAGTATTATAAAAAATAATTTATATCTAAATATTGAAAATTATTGGAATATTGATAAAATAAATGATATAATTAAAAATTATCCTACTAAAAAAGATTTTGAATTACTTGATAATGAAAAAAATAATGAAAATAGAAAAAATATAAGAATAAAAGAAATATTAAATAATAAAAATAATTTTAATCAAGCAATTATAGATGTTATTAAATTTCACTCAGAAAAAAGTTTTTTTCATTATTTAATAGATGTATTTAAATTAGATAAAGATTTAAAAAATAAATCATTTGGCATTCATGAGATTGATAAAAATGCTGAAATTGTTGTTAAAATTAATTTATGTGTTAATTATCCTAATTTTGAATCAGTAAGAGGTATTCATTTAGATAAACAAAATTCTATATTATTTGGATTATTATATTTAAGAAAAGATAATGATAAAAGTACAGGTTCTAATTTAAATTTATTTAAATTTAAAAATAATGAAATTAGAAATGATTATATCAAAAAATGTGATAATAATATTAAAAAATTTAATAAAATAATGGAAAAAAAATTAAATCATGATGATTTAATTAAAATAGATAAAATTAAATATAATAAAAATAATATAATTTGGTTAAAAAATAGTTGGGATACTATTCATAGTGTTACTCAAAGAATAAATGCTATTGAAGATAGAATTTTTATAAATTTTGTATATATGTACAATAAATAATAAATTATAAATTATAAATTATAAATTATTGATAAAATCATATTTCAATTGAATATAAATAATTATTATTATCATTTTGTGAAATAATTTTTTTTTCTTCTTTATTTATTTTTCCTTTTAAATGAAGAAAATATTTATTTAATGGTATTTTTAGCATAATATTTTTTGCCATAAAAATATTTTTATTTATATTTTTATTTTTTAGATGTCTATAAAAATATTTACTTATATTAAAATTTTTAATATTATATTTTTCTTCATATTTTTTTCGAATTAAATCCCATATATATGAATCATGCCATTCTTTTTCATTATAAATATTTTTTGATAAATATAAATGAAGTATTTCATTGAAATATTCTTTCATATATTTATGATTTCTATTAAATATTAAAAATCCACATTCACTATGTCCTTCTAATTTAGAACGACCTAAAAAACTTATCATATTATTTTCTTTTATCAATTTATATATTAATTTATAGTTAAATTTTTTTAAAAATAATGTATCAGCATCAATCCATAAAATATATTTATAATTAGGATAATTATTAAAATTATGTATAATTGAAAAAATTTTATATGAAAATCTTATAGCATCGTATTTCCATTTATATTTTTCTGGACATTCTATGTATTTTTTTAATTGATAATTATTATTGTTATTATAAAATTTTTTTATACTAGGAAAATTATGTAATAACTGAATAACTTTTATTTTATTATTATTACATTTAAAATTATTTTTATCATCTTCAGAATATATGTATAAATCAATATTTATTTTCTGTTCTAAATAAGAATTAATAAATTGATAAGCATATTTTTCATATAATTTTTGATTAAATGAAGTAACAATACAAATATCACTATTCATAAATTTATATTATATTATTAATTTTATTATTAATTTTATTATTAATTTTATTATTTTTTATTATTTTTTATTATTTTTTATTATTTTTTATTAATTTTTTAATAAATTTTCACATAATAAACCAATAATTTTATTTTTTTCAATAATCGGAATAAATTTTTTTTTTAATAATTCATATTTTATATCTTTAATAATTAATTCTTTATTTTCTATTCTAAAAAAAGAAGTATTTATAAATTCTTTTTTTAAATATATCAAATTATTATCATTAATTAATAATCTTCTTATATCTCCATCTGTTATCATTCCTATTATTTCTTCATTAGTATCTTTAATAATAGCTAATCCCATTTTTTTATTAGTCATTTCTAAAACAATATCCATCATTTTTAATTTTTCATTATTTTTAAAAATAAATGATGGGAAATTAACTATCATTAAGTCTTTTATTTTTTTTAATTCATTTCCAATAGAACCACCTATATGATTTAATTTATATTCATTTATATCTATATTATCTAATAATTTAACAAGAATATTTGAAAAAATTAACATTAATACACTACTATTTGTCGGTACATTTATAATACCATAATCTAATTCACTTTTTAATGGTAAAGCATAATGATAATATGAAACATCTTTCATTTTACAATTTTCATTGCAAGTAATGGAAATTATTTTTAATTTTTTTAAATTTGATATTTCTATAAAATTTAATAATTCATGAGTATTTCCGCTTTTACTGAATAACATTACAATAGAATCATTATCTATACAACCTATATCTCCATGACTTGAATTTTGAATATTAATAAAAAATGTTTTATAGGATAAAGATTTTAATAAATTAGTTAAATGAATAGCTATTGTCTCGCATTTTCCTATTCCACTAAAAAATATATTTTTATTTTTATTTTTTTCATTTAATAATATATTTTTGATTTCAATTATTTTATTCAAATCTAAATTTTCTAAATTGTAGTTAATTTCATTTTGTATTGACTTTATAATTTCCATTATTATAATTAATATTCTTGATATTTTTTTTTTATTAATTTTTCTAATTAAGTATTTATTTAAATATTTTAATATTTTGATATATATTATGAAACAAATTTATTATTTTTTTTCATCAATAACTTTTCTCCAATTATATATATCAATTATAATTGAATGTAATAAAAAAAATTATAAAAATATATGTATAATAAGAAAAAATTCAAAAAAATATTCAGATCCATTAAATCAAAATAATTTTAAAATATTAAATGAATATTCAAAAATGTATCATTTTGATATTCAATATCAAGAAAATATTGATTTTGATAAATTAAATGGAATTATTTTTATGGTTGATGGTGATATTTATGGTCCTCCAAGAAAAGAAATAATTGATGAATCTATGTTATTTTTAATTAAAAATAATAAAAATATAAAAAAAATTAGTTTGACAGAACATATGAATTTTTGGGATGTTTATCACAATTTTATTGATTATGTTGATTATTGTTTTTTTAGTAATAAAAATATAATTGAACAACTGAAAAATTTTAAAAATAATATACAAATAAATAAACATACTCCTTTGGTAAATACAATTAAAAGTTATGATTCAAATAAAAATATATTTATAGGAAATACTAAATATGATAATATACCTTCTAAAGATGAAATATATCAAAAATTTCATTTAAATAAAAATCAAAAATATATTTTATTTTTATTTCCAAAAATTAGAAATAATTTTAATAATAATCATTTATTACAAATTTATTCATATTTACATAAATTAAATTTTAAAATTATTGTTAAAAAAAGACCTAAAGATAATGATATTATTCAAGAATTACATGGTGATTTATTAGTAAATAGTGATATTTATCCTAATGAAAGTTTAGAATTGATGAAAATATGTGAATTATGTATTATATCAAGTTCATCAGCAAATGAAGAAACAGTTATGTCTGAAATACCTTGTTTAGATTTAATTAGTGATTTAAGAGATTATGAAAGAAATGAATATTTATTAGATGATAAAGTTTATAAAAAAATAGATTTAAATACATGGAAAAATATTTCATTTCATGAATTTAAAGTTTTAATAGAATCTTTTGAAAAAAAAAATTGCGATTATTTCAAAAAAATAAAAAATAAATATATTTTTAATCATACTAATTCAGCTAAAAAATATTTAGAATTTTTAAATTTATAATATTGAATTATATTATGGATATAAATTATTGTAAATATCCTAAAAATTTATCATCAAATAAATTTTTTATTTTATTATCTACATTATAATGATTTAATATTTTATTTATAAAATTATAATTATTAAATTAATTTATAAAATTAATTTATAATTAATAATTTAAAAATTTTATTTCATTAATTTATATAAATGCATTTAAATTTTGAGAATTTAAAAAATAAAAAATTTATTATGGCTGGTCCTAATGTAATTGAATCTGAACAACAAATATTAAATATGGCTCAAAAATTAAAAGTAATATTTGATAAATATGATGTACATTTTATTTTTAAAACAAGTTTTGATAAAGCGAATCGAACAAGTGCCTCTTCTTATCGAGGACTTGGTTTTCAAGAAGGACTTCGAATTTTAAAAAAAGTCAAAGAACAAGTTGGTGTTTCCATAATTACCGATATTCATGAATCATGGCAAGCTAAAGCAGTTGGTGAAGTTGCTGATATTATTCAAATACCAGCATTTTTATGTAGGCAAACAGATTTGTTAAAATCTGCTGCTGAAACTGGAAAAATAATTCAAATTAAAAAAGGTCAATTTTGCGGAGCTGATGTTATGCATAAATCTAAAGAAAAAGTGATATCTTATGGAAATAAGAATATAATATTATGTGAGCGTGGAAATAGTTTTGGTTATCAAGATTTAATTGTGGATCCACGAAATTTAGTTTGGCTAAAAAGCAATACTAATTTAGTTTCAATGGATATTACTCATTGTCTTCAAATGCCTGCTCAAAAAAAAGCTGATGGTACTATTTGTGCTGGAGGTTATAGAGAACTTATTCCTTATATGGGAAAAATGGCAATGTCTTTTGATGTTGATGGAATATTTATGGAAGTTCATCATAATCCAGATGCTTCTAAGTGTGATGGTCCTACACAATGGCATGTAGATAAATTAGAGGAATTGTTGGATTTTATTGGAATTCCGCGAAAAGTTTATAATGATATGGATAATGGAATGGATATTGATTTTTAATTTTTTAATTGTTTTTTTATTGTGAATTAAAAAATATAATAATATATGGAAATAAATAAAAATAAATTTATAGAAAAATATAAAAAATTAAATATTCATAATGAAGGAATAAAAAAAAATAATATTTCAATATTTTTATTAAGTTTTATTATTAATAAAGAATCTAAAATATTACAAATTGGAGATATTGATAAAGAATCAGAAAATTATATTTTAAGTAAAGTAAATGATAAAAATAATTATGTAAAAAAAGAAAACAATCATTTTAATTTTAATAAATGTCAAAAAAATTATAAAATAAGATTTAATACTTTAATTATTGGATATTTTAAAAAAACATATGACTTTTGTATTCAATTTAGTGGAGTGTATAAACAAATTACTTATTTATATTTTTATTATAATGATAAGACTAAATTATGTGACAGTGTGCGAAATATATTCGTGAAAAATAATTTTTATAATTTATTATCTTATAATATTGATTTTGATGATAATTCATTCACAAATAAAGGTGCTAAATATAAAAATAAAAAAATAATATATGAAATACTTAAAAAAGGCGATTACAAAGGTGAATTAGGTAATTTTGTATTTTCTCATGGCATGAATGATATTTCTTTAAGTAGTATTATTAATCATTTAATTAACAAATTTAAATGTAAAAGTTATTTAGAAATTGGAGTTGATGATGGATTAAATTTTAATAAAATAAATATTGATTATAAAATTGGAATTGACCCTGAACCATCCAAATATATTGACAGTAAACATTTATTTTTAATGAATAGCGATGAATTTTTTGAATATATTCAATTGAATAATAGTGATAAAATAGATATTAATAAAAATATTAAAAATTTGTATGATATTATATTTATTGATGGATGTAAAAATGAAAATCAAATATTGAAAGATATTAATAATAGCTTGAATCATTTAAATGAAAATGGTTTTATTTTATTAAAAAACTGTAATCCTCCTAATAAAATATATGTTAAAAAAGATTATAATAATGGAAATAATAATTATTGGATTGGGGATGCATGGATTGTTTATAATAAATTACGAATATTAAATCCTAATTTATCAATGTATGTTTTAAATTGTGAATTTGGTTTGGGATTAATCATGAAAGGGTCTCAAAGAAATATAAAATTAAATATTGATTTTGATTATTCTCAATTTGCGGAAAATAAAGAATATTATTTGAACTTAATTTCTATATATGAATTCTTGAGTTTATTTTGATTTTATAGATTTTATAGATTTTATTGATTTTATAGATTTTATAGATTTTATTGATTTTATAGATTTTATTGATTTTATAGATGGATTAATTTGATGAGTTTATAATATATTTATTTAATAATTTTCTTTTGTTCTCCATATTTTTTTAAAACCATTAAAATAATATCTTAATTCATTGTCAGTATATGGATAAATATCTCTAAATAAATATAAATAATTCCATAATGGTTGGTCTCTATAAGATGGGTAATCATTGGAATAATGTTGCCAAAATAAATTTGTAAATTTTCTTGCCTTTTTTAATGTACAATTCATACCAAATACTGTATTTTCAAAATATTGAGGTGTTCTTAGAGAAATTTGGGGTTTTAATGATTTTAAATAATTTTTAGCTTTATCAATATTTATTTGGTCTTCTGTGTTATTTTTCACTATCATTTCTAAATCTTTTAAAATTCCTTCATAATATCTTTTATGTTCATATTGAATAAATCCTAATTCTGAATTTTTTAGTTGGTCACAAATTTTCATCCAAGGTATATCTGCATTTGGATTTAAATAATGGTCACAATAAAAAATAAAATCATATTTCTTGTTCATTTTTTCATCTAAAAATTTCCAAGTCATAAATTTGAAATAACGGTTTAAAAGTATATTTTTATTTTTATTTTGATTTTTTGAAATGGATGGATAAAAAGTAGTTGGGTTAATTTCAATTATTTCCCAGTTCATTTTTCCCAAGTCTCTTTTGCTTAAATTAGTAAAACAATAATAATCCATGTTTTCGTTTTTTGGAAAATTATTAGATAATTCAAAATAATCTAAAGAACCAAAATAAGATGTAACAAAACATATTTTGTAATTTGTTTTTGGGTTTATTGGTTTTTCTAAATATTTAAATATTTTCATATAATCATAGGATAATATGTGATTTATATTTAATCTTATTTTTAATTGTTCCATCATTTTTAATCCTGTTTTCCAAACTTCTTTATTATATGTGTTTTTTACATGGTTTATCATTTTTATAAGTGTTTCATATGATGAATCATTTAATAAATATGGATAATTAGGGTCAATAAAATCTATGACAGATTTATCTTTTGTTATAATAATATTGGAATCTGTTGCTGCTGCATGAGCTAATTTCATAAGAGGTCGATAATTAAATTCATAGGAATCTTCTTTTCTTATGCTTATAAAGCAATAATTTCTTTTGTTATATTTATTTATAAATTCATTAAAAGTAGTTGAATGAACAAGATTGTATTCTTTTTTAAGTTCATTAATATATAAACAATTTTGATTGGTTGTTCCTAATTCACCATTATAAATAAATGTTAATTGGTTATTTTTTGGAGGAATTGGTTGTTGTGTTAATCGAATATCATAATGATGAGGAACAATGTAAATGGGCATGTTTAATTTATAATATTTTTTGCGCATAAAGGTATTATTAACAATCAATATATCAATATAGTCTATAAAATGATTCTTATGTAAATCAGGAATTTGATTCGTTGTTGAATCATAATAATCTAAAATATCAAAAATAATAATATTTTTATTGGATTTAATATGTTTTAAAATATCTACATTTAACTGAAAATTATCTTTTACAAAAAGAAAATTAGAATTTTTTATATTTTCATATTTTGTTGTAAGATGGGCATTTATAAATTTAAATCTTTGTTGAATATTTTTACATATTTGTATGGAACGCATAATAGCTGAACCTGTTGCATTAGGGTTTTTATTTGTATTATCATTTGCATAAAAATACAAGTCAATCATATTTATTTCTTACTTAATAATTATTTAATTTTTTAGAAATTTAATTTTATTATTTTTTTTTGTTTTTTTTATATTTATTATATTTTTTTTTATTTTTTGTATTTTTATATACTAGTAGTTTTCAATATGAAAATAGTTTATAATATTATATTTTTTTACAATGAAGAAAGAATTAAATATTTATTAAAAATTATTAATGAAATTAAAAAATATAAATATGAAACAGATATTTATATCCATACAAATATACATTTTCAATTAAAAAAATTAGTTAATTATAAAAATAAATTAGAAATCATTGTTCATGATTTGTCAAAAATAAATCCGTTTAAATTAACCTATTTGGGAAAATTATATATGAAAAAATTTATAAAAAATTACGATATTTTTATTTATAGTGAAGATGATATATTAATTTATAATGATTCATTAAATTATTGGTTGGAATACAAAGATGTTTGTTTTGAACATAAATATAATTTAGGATTTTTAAGAATAGAATATTTTGATGAAAATAATATTTATTTAACAGATATATCTTCTTGTTTTCATGAACCAAAGTTTATTGTTTTAAATAATCATACATTTTTAGTTAATGATAAAAATCCTTATAGTGGATGTTGGATATATGATAAAAAAAGAATGAAAGATTATATAAAATCTAAATATTTTAATAGTGTACAATTAATGAATCCTAATAATAATAAAGTAGAAATAAGAGAATCACAAGCATTTGGATTACATTATAAAAATATAGATTATTTTAAACATACTTTAATTCATGTTAATGATACAAATGAATTAAATAAAATAAATGAAAATTGTTTTATACATCACATGCCAAATAATTATATTAACAATAAAAAATCTAGATATGGTAAATTAAAAATAAGTGAAATAATTTAATAGTTTATTTTATAAAATTTATTAGAATAAATTTTTTTAAAATAATAATTTATTTATTATGAATAATGAAATAATTTTGGAAAAATATAAACAATTATATATCAATCAAGATATAATAAAAAAGGATGAAGGTTCTTTAAATAAAGTATTATTAAGCTTACTTATTCATAAAAATAGTTGTATTTTGCAAATAGGTAATGTAGAAAAAAAAGTAGAAAATTTTGTTTTAGAAGTACTTCAAGAAAACAAAACTAATTATGTAAAAATGAAAGATCATCATTTTAATTTGATGGAATTACAACATAATAAAAATTTAAAATTTGATATATTAATATTAGGTTATTCAAAAAATTTAGATAGATTTTTAGATATTTATTATGTATTATATCAACAATTAAATGGGATTTACATATTTTATAATAATGATTTTATAAAATTTAATAGTTTATTAAGAAAAAAATTAAATGTTTTTCAATTTTATTCAATTGGACATAAATTAATAAAAGATAAAAAAAAAGAAGAAAATTCTGTAAAAGTAAATAAACAATATTTAGAATCAGAGATTTTTAGAAAAGGACAAATAAATGGTTTAAAAAAAATAAATAGAATAAATACTGAAAATTTAGATATTTGTATTAATAAAATTAATAATTTAGATTTTAAAAGTATAAGTCGAACATTTATTATACAATATTTAATCAATAAATATAAATTAGAAAATTATTTAGAAATAGGTGTAAGAGATGGAGTTAATTTTGATAAAATAAAAATTAAAAATAAGATTGGTGTTGATCCTGAACCTACACAGGAATGTATAAAGAAGAATAAAAATAATTTGAAAATATGTACAAGTGATGCTTATTTTAAGGAATTAGGATTATATAATGGAAATGGAAATGGAAATGGAAATGGAAATGGAAATGGAAATGGAAATGGAAAATTCGATATTATTTTTATTGATGGATTACATTTAGAAAGTCAAGTGGATCTTGATATTAAAAATAGTTTAGACTTTTTAAATGACAATGGATTTATTATTATGCATGATTGTAATCCTCCAACTAAATTTCATCAAAGAGAAAATTATGTATTAAAAGATGGTTCTATGCCATTTTGGAATGGAACAGTATGGAGGTCTTATGTTAAATTGCGAATGAAAAATAATGATTTGGAGATGAATGTAGTGAATTGTGATTGGGGAATAGGAATATTAAGAAAAAAAGTAAATATTATAGATAAAATGGATAAAAAAAATTTAAAATTACAAGAAAATTTTAGATATTTTGATTTACAGGAAAATAGAGAATATATTTTAAATTTAATATCTATATATGAATTTTTTTGTAAATTTTAAAAAATTTATTTTAATTTTTTTAGTTTTTATAATTTATTTATTTTTTTAGTTCTAAAAAATAAAATAGTAAAAATAATTTATTATTTAATATTATATGATTGATAATAATATCATTCAAGATTTAAATAAAGTTATAAAAAATATAATAAATATAAATAAATTAGAAAATATAAATAATAAAAATTTAATTTTGGATGCTAATCATTATATTGAATCTTATTTTATAAAAAATTTTAATAAAAATAAAAAATATAATTTTGGAGTAACAATAAACTTATTTAATAATAAAAATATTACTAAAATATTTTTAAAAATATTAAATTATAAAAAGAATTTTGAAAATATTTTATTTTGTTTTATAGATGATGGTTCTGAATATAATGTACTTCATTTAATTAAATCTCTGCATTTAAGAATAAATTATTTATATATTAAATGTTTAAAAAAAAATAATATATTAAAATTAGATACTAAATTAAATGGTTATTTATATCCTTTAACATATTATATTGGTAATGAAATCTTAAAAAATTATTGTACTTATTTAGGTATTTTAAGTTATTCTTCATGGATTTCTATAAAATATTTTAATGTTGCTTATAAAATAATTAAAAATGTAGATAAAAAACATATTTTATCATTATTTAATTCAAATAAAGTAAATGAAGTATTTAGTACAAAAAATATAAATGGTGAAAAATTATTATTATTAAATAAAATAAAAAAAATATCATTATTTTATCATATTGAATTATATGAAGAAATAAAACATTATTTTACTGGATATAGAATAAAAAATTATGATGGTAATAAATGGGATAATCAATTATCAAATTATTTATTAAAAAATAATTATTATATATATACAACACAAACATCATATATTCAGCATTTAGATTTTTGTTCTAATAAATTAAAAGAAGATATTAAATATAAAATAAGTGATTTATTAATTAATCCTTCAAAATATTCATATTTAAATATAAATAATAATTTTAAAGTAAATAATAATTTATTAATAAAAACAGCAATTTATAAAAATAAAATTTTATCTGATAAAAATACTAATATTAATATAATGAATAATAAGAATATGATGAATAAGAATATAATGAATAATAAGAATATGATGAATAATAAGAATATAATGAATAATAAGAATATGATGAATAATAAGAATATGATGAATAATAAGAATATAATGAATAATAATAATATAATGAATAATAAGAATATGATGAATGATAATAAAAAAAATATATATACTGAATTAGTTGGTGGTTTAGGTAATCAATTATTTATGTTATTTAATGTTATATCATTAAGTATAGATAATAATTTAAAAATTAATTTTAGTTTTAATAATGGAAACAATATACAAAGAAAAAATATAATAAAATATAAATTAGGTCAAAAATTAAAAAGTAATTATATTGAAAATGAAAATCTAAATAAAAATATACCTAATTTAAAAAATTATCATAAAATAATAGAAAAAACCTATAAATACGAAAAAATAAACATTCCTAAAAATAAAGATATATTAGTAAGTGGTTATTATCAATCACATAAATATTTTAGTCATAATTTAAATAAAATAAAAGATTATTTTATTATTGATGAATTAGTAATTAATAATATTAAAAATAAATTAAATAATAATATTTGCATAATAAAAGATAAAAAATTATTAGGAATTCATATTCGATTAACAGACTATGTTGAAAAAAAAGATTATCATTTAAACTTAAGCATTCAATATTATAAAAATATATTAAATAGTTTAAAAGTTGATGAATATAATATTATATTATTTAGTGATGATATTGAAAAAGCTTGTGAATTAATGAATATAATAAATAATAGTGTTAATCATAGTAATAGTATTAATAGTAATAATTCAAATAGTGTAAATAATATCAATATTAATAATAATAAAATTATTTATATAAAATCAACAGATTTTTTTGATAATAATGATGATGAAAATATGTTTTTATTATTTAGTTTATGTGATACTAAAATTTGTTGTAATTCGAGTTTTTCATTATTTGCATGTATTTTTAATGAAATGTTTAAATTTACTAATAAACAATTAAATTTTTTTCCGAATAAATGGTTTGCTAAAAATGGTCCAGAACATAATATAAATCAAATAGTACCAAATAATAAAAATTATGTTATTTTTGAACAATATTTAACAAATAAAATTATTTTAAGTGAATCAACAGAACATATAAATAAATATAAAATGATAAATAAAAGAAATAAAAAAGAAATAAAAGTTGCTGTTATATTTTTTCATAAAAATATTTATAAAATATGTAAAAAAAAATGGATTGAAGATTGTGTAAATTCAATAATGAATCAAGAAAATGTAATATTTGACATTTATGAAATAAATTATGGAAATGAAGAATTAAGTGTATTTGATAACATACATTTAAAAAATATTAAACATCAATTTTTTAAAAAAAATTATGAAACACATACTGAAGCTATGTTATTTTTATTAAAACAATGTTTTGATATTGATAATTATGATATAGTATTTAATACAAATTTAGATGATATTTATCATAGTTTAAGATTTACATATCAATTAAATAATATAGTAGAAAATAATGTATTATTAAACTCATCTATATGGGTTTATATTGATGAAAATAATAAATTAGTTTCTAATGGAAATAATAATTTTCATTTTGATAAAAAATTTATTTGGAAAAAAATAAAAAATTATTATTTTGATGCTAAGGGAGTTATATGCAAAAATGAATTAAAAAATGAAATAATGAATAAAAATAATATAATTAATCATTCTTGTGTTTGTTTTACAAAAAAGTTTTGGAATTCATATGATAGTTATAATAATTTATTAAGATATAGAAATGATAAACCGTTTGAGGATTTAAGTTTATGGTATAGATCACTTAAAAATGGAATCAATATTGATATATTGAATAAGAATTTAATATATTATAGAATACATAATAATTCTATTGGAAGTACTAAAAAAGAAAACAAAGGAGATAATACATTTAAAAGAGAAATGAATATTCAAAAAAAAATAATAGGATTTTTATTTATTGTTGAAAATAAAAATATTATTGAGTTAATAAAAAAAATAGCTAACTTAGGAAGGAAAAATGTTTTTTATTTTATGTATATGGATAAAAATTTAAATCATTTATTAAGTAAATTTAATAATGAAATAAAAGCAAATTCAAAAATAATATATTATGAGAATAAGAACAAAATTAAAAATGAAAATACTGATAAAATAATTAAACTGTTTGATATATCTATCATAAATAATTCAGATTATATATATTATGTAAAAAATACTATGAAATTGGAAAAAGTAAATGAATTATTAAATAATATAAAATTATTAGGAGATTATAGATCAGAACATGTTTATAATAAAGTACATGATATAAATAAATGAATAAAAAAATTAAATATTATGAAGCAAATAAGTAAATAATTAAGTAAATAAGTAAATATTTTTTTAATAATTATAACTAATAGAAAATAATGATATTTTATACTATTATTTATAAGATACAATCAAAATTTAATTTTAATAAATATATTGAATGGGGTAAAAATTTAATTGAATATGTAAAACATTATAAATTAGTTATATTTACAAATGATGAAACACATGAATTAATAAAAAATATAATAAAAGATAAAAATATTTTTATTTTTAAATTAAATATAGAAGATTTTTATTTTTATAGATATAGAAATTTTTTAATTAAAAATACAAATAAAGATTGTTTTCCGGATCATTCAGTAAGTTATCAATTAATATTATTATGGGTTGAAAGACATTTATTAGTTGAAAAATTAATAAATAAACACAAAAGTGATTCTTATTGTTATATTGATTGGGGATATGTTAGAGAAAAAATAGTAAGTATTGATAATAAAAATAATAATAAAGATTTTAAAATAAATAATAATTTTGTTTATTGGGGATTAGTCAATCCTAAGAAAAATGCTTTTGATTTTTACAAAAATGTTTTTAATAAAAATAATAAAGATTTAAATAAAAATGTAAAAGAAATTATTGTGAATCAAAAAATAGAAAAATATCAACCAATATTTGGTGGAGGATTTTCTATTATTCCTAATAATATGGTTACTTGGTTTGTAATTAATTATAAAAAAAGTTTATTGTATTTTTTAGATAATCAAATATTATTTAAAGATGACCAAACTATAATAGCATTTATGATAATGAATCATTTAGATAAATTTAAATTAGTGATAAAAGAAAAAGATAAAATAGAATGGTTTCCATTTTTGTATTATTTTATTAATAAATATGAAATATATTAGTGTTTTTATTATTTTTATTTATTATTTATTATTATTATTAATTTTTTTAGTATAAATATTAAATTTAAAAACTTAATCATATTTATATATGACTAATTTTTTAGAAATTCATAAAGATTATTTAGAAAAAGCGATTGATTATTATTTTGCAGAAGATGAACAAATAAAATATTTTGGAACTAAACCTAAATCAAGATATCATTCATTTAAATATTGTTATGATAATTTAAAAAAAGATAAACCATTGATTGTTGAATTGGGCACAAGTAGAAGTTTTGTTTGTGGTAGATTTGAAGGATGTAATTCAGATGATGTGAAATATTGGGAACCTAATAATCCTGAAAAATGGGATTGGAGTGCTGGTAGTTTTACAAAAGTTTTTTCGAATTTGTATCCAAATAGTGATTTTCATACATTAGATTTAATGAAATCACATATTCAAAGATGTAAAATTATGAATGCTGATAGAAATAATATTACTTATCATGTTTCTTCGTCAGAAGATTTTTTGGAAAAATTTGATAAAAAAATAGATTTATTATATCTAGATACAGGAGATATGACACCAATTGAAGATACAGCGCAATTACATTTAAGAGAAGCAAAAATTATTATAGAAAAAGATTTATTAGCTGAAAATGGAATTATTTTAATAGATGATGTTAAAAGTGTTGTTCCTAAAAAGATTGATGGTGAAACATCAGATTTAGGAAAAGCAAAATATAGTATTCCGTATTTTTTAGAAAATGGATATGAAAGTGTTTTTAATGAATATCAAACAATATTAAGAAAAATTTAATTTTTATTTTAATTTTTATTTTAATTTTTTTAATATATTTTTAATATATTTTTAATATAATTTAATAGATATAAATCATTTTCAAAAATAAATTAGTTATAAATAATTAAGAATTATTTAAATTTATTATCCAATTTACATAAGATTGAGGATTATAATTTTTCCAAGAATCCATATTATTTAATTCCTTTAGAGTTACAACAGATTCTAAATCAAAAATATAAATTTTATTATCTAATATACCAATATTATATGGTGTAACATCAATATGAACTAATTTTAAATCTTTAGCTTTTTCTTTTATTTTATTAAGGAAAAATATATAATTATCATTATCTGAATTATTGCATAATATATTTTGATTTTTAAGACTATTTTTTTCTATTTTTAAATTATGAGGTTTCAATTCTTTATTAATATAACCTAATGTATCTCCTTTATCATTTACTATAATTTTTTCTAAAAAAGATATATTATCATAATAATTACATTTATATGCATTTATGAAATTATTTTTCCAAATATAATCATCATTCCATATTTTCATAAATAATTGATTTTTTTTATTATAATAAATAGTTCTTTCCATTTTATTACCGTTTTTTTTTTCATGTATTATCCAATCTTCAAAAGATATATCTTTTATATTTAAATCATTTTTTTTTGATATTACCATATTATATATAAATAATATAAAAATATAAATCTATTAAACAACTAATATTCTATTTTTTTTTTGTATAAAAGCCTTTCCCATTTTTAAATGAATATTCTCCTCCAGTTTGTATAATATTTTCTAACTTACAATGATTATTTATATATTCAATATTTTTATGAATTTCTGGAAAAAAAGTTTCAAATAATCTATAAAATTTTTCAAAATAAAAATCTTTACTATTATAATCCCAATTTGATCCTCCCCTATAGTGAACAAATATTTCTTTGTTATCATATATTCCAATATCACTTTGTTCACTTCCAATATATTTAGTTCCTGGACCACACTCACATGAAATGCTTCCTAATTTTAATTTATATTTTTCTATAAAAAAATGAATCATCCCTCCACTATCTGTTCCTGATAGTCCACCTATATTTAAATCTTTAATTTTATCTTTATGTTTTAAGTTTATCATTATAAATATTGGCCATGGCCATGTAATTTTTATTGGTTCTTTTATATGTTTATATTCTTTTGGCCAATAAGATGTTTTATCATCTATTTTTTGCTGAATTATGCACGATGCCACTTTAGCACCCGTCATATCATTCTCACCCATGATATCTAAAAGATTTATTTTATTTTTTAAAAATAAATCAGCATCTACAATTACATAAGCTTTATATTCTTTTTTTACTAATTTTGTATAATTTTGATTAAAATAATTTATAGAAGAACGATGTCTCTCAGTAGGATGGGATAATGGCAATCCATCTGGTATATAACCACCATCTGATTCATGTGTATGAACATTTTTTGGTAATGGAATATGTCTAATATTATATTTTTTACATTCATTTTCAATATCATGATATGCTAGTGTATCTGATAATAAAGATTTGGTAGGTTTCTTATGGTTAGGTGGATTAGCATCATTTAAAATTATAAAATCATAGGTATTTTCTATGTTATCAAAACATATTTTTTGATATTCTATAAAATGTGAATTATTAAAATATGTTGCAACAAATAAAATATCTTTCATACTAATATAAATATATTTATTTTTTATTTATATTATTTTAAATAATGTTTTTATTATATCTTAAATACATTTATAATGTATATATTCTGTTTCATAATATATTATTTACATTATACAATATATTAATTAAATAGTATCACAAATAAATTCATTATTTAGTAAATAAAAATAAAGTTCTCATATCATTACTATGATATGATATACCAATTTGGGTTTTACCTAATATTTTATATTCATTAAAACCAATTTCTTTAAATAAACTAATAATTTCATTATCTGGTTCATGAGCTTCATAAATTATATTATTAAAATTTTTTAAATAATTTAAAAAACGTTTTTTATCATCTATCCATTTTAATATACTCATAACAATAGCTATATCAAAATTCGTTCCAATTTTATTTTCATAGTTAGAATTATTCAAATCAATTTGTAAATAATCATTTGAAACTTGAAAAGCTTCATCTAATTTTTTAGCAGCAATTATAGTATTAGCTTTATTTGTTTTTAATAATAATTCATCAGGCATATCTACACCCAAACAATATTTAACATTTTTAAATTTTTTTAAATAAGTTAATGTTATAGCAGTATTACAACCAATATCTAATATTCTTTTATTTTCATATTCTATATCTTTTAATAAATTCCATCTTGCATGCCAATCTCTTTCACCCTTATATTTCATACCATCAATTTCAATTGAATAATAATTAATACCACCTCCACTTGTATTGTATGAAAATACTTCTTTCAATAAATCATGGTCAACATAAAAATTATTTTCTGAAATCATTCTTTTATAATTACTTATATTTATTTCTTTAAATATATTATCTCCATTTCTCTCTAATCTTCCATCTATTACCATTATATCATTTAGTTCATTATATGATATTGTATGCATAGCTCTATAATTTAATAAGTCAGGACTAAAAATATTTATAGGTTCTTCGTTAAATTCTGTTGATGATAATTTTTTTATTTTATAAAATATAACCCCTTCACCATTTATACCTCTGTCACTAAATTGAGCAGGACGAATTAATTCATTATTTATTTTAAAAATTTTACCTGCACCTCTTGTATTATGTTCATTATTTTTGTCTATGATTGAATTTACTATTTTATGTTTATTATATTTTCCTAATAAAGATTTTGAATAGTATATTTCAAAATGATATCTTTTATGCCCAGAAATAGATTCTTTATAATTATGAGTAAATAAATAATAAAGATTATTATGTTTAATTATACTATTATCAGCACAATGATTTGGTTCATCAAGAATATTTTTTTTTACTAATTCCCATTCATCAGGAAATTTTTTACATTTATATATAGGTACTGATGATGAATGACAAGATTCTATTACCATATAATATTCATTATTATCTGAAAAAATATATGGATAAGATAAATGTGTTTTAATACATAAATTTAATATAGTTGGTTCTATAATAGTATTTAAATCTTTATCTAATTTTACATATGCTATTTTTCCACGATAATAATCGTAGTGTTCGAAAAATATGTAATAAAAATTATCGTGTAATAATATATATGGATCCGCAAAGAAAAAATTTTTAGGAGCCTTTATTATTTTATCATTTGTAATATTTGTGTTATTTAATTCAAAAGTTATTTTATTTTTAAATGGTTTTTTTCTTACACATAATTCCCATTTTCCGTGAATATATTCATCTTCCATTATAATATATATTTTTATTTAAATTTTATAAATATATTTTATTATATATTTATATTTATATAAATGAATAAAAATTATTTGTTATTAACAACACCACATTCTGGAACTCATTTAATTATGCGGCCCTTTTAATTCCTATCCAATCATCGTTTAACTCCAATAATTGAATTTTAGGTTCATTATGTATATCTTTATTAAATAATTTATTAATTATTATAGATAAATAATTATTGGACATTAATTTTTTAACATTAGAATGTCCAGAAATACATTCATATATTTTTACATTATCGTATTTTAAAAGTTTTCGAGAATGTATAATATCATCTAAATCTCTTAAACCAACAACTATTATTATACTGTTAATATTATTTTTTAATTTAGATAAATCAAAATATTTTTCTGAATATATACAATATCTTTTATTTAATAATCCTAAATCAAAAGAATTACCCCATCTTTTATCAAATAATGATTTCCTATTATCTGTATCTATAAATATTTGTGGCGAAAAGGATAATATTGAATCAACTTTCAATAATATACCAAACAGAATTGATGCATAACCACCTGCTGATGTTCCAATAGTCGCTATTTTATTATAGTTTATTTTATTAATTATATTTTTTAAAAATTCAACAGATTCATCAATTTTAGAATTTTCTTTATCTGTACATGTACCTTTTATACCATTTAGATACCAGGTTTGAAAACTATCTTTAATAAAAATAAAATGTATTTCTTCATTAAATGAATTATTTAAAAATCTTTTAAATTCATATACGGGTTCAGAAAGATTATGTACCATTCCACCAAAAGTAATTATTAAATTTTTTTTTATATAAAAATTATTAATATCTATACTTATATCAATATTATCATTATTATTAATTTCATCTATAAATAATTTATTTTTAGTTTGTTTGATATAGTCATAATTTAATAAATTTAATTCAATTAGTTTTTCTAAACATTTATAGTCTTTTTTATAATAATTAACAAGATTATTATATTCATTTTTTGATAATTTAACATTTTTTTTTTTAAAAAATTTAGAACTATCTTTTTCTAAATCAAAATTTAAATTAATATTATATTTTTTCATACTAATTTTTAATTTTTTCAGATCTTCTTCTATATATTCTTGTCTTATAATATATATATTATCTATTGGTTCATTATTTGTAAATTTGTGTAAAAAATCTTCTAGATAAAAATTTATATCCATTTTTAAATGATCACCATATTTTTTTATAAATGTGTCAGCAGTTTTATATTCACTATCCTTATTAATATCTAATGATTCAGCAAGATTATTAATACATCCATATTTTTCATATTGTTCTAATGTTTCTTGATGTTCAGATTGATTTAATATCCAATTAAATGCCGAAATAGCTCTCATTACTGGACATCTAATACATATTATATATAATTCATCATGATTATATTCTTTTGGTTTAATTGTATGAAAAATTTTGAAATCTTCTTTAAAATTTTTTCTTAAAATATTGGAAATTGTTCCTCCAGAACATTTTCCAATATGTATTAAGTTTATTCTTTTCATATTAATAATATAATATATTATTTTTATATGAATTATATAGAGATATATGTCCTGAAATATACGATAAATATTTAAAAAATATTAATTATGATACTTCATAAGATATTAAGATAAATAATAAGATTGTAAGAATTAAGTTTAGTGAATGTTATTGGAGATATTACTTTAAAAAGTAGATAAATAATTAATTATTAAATATTTTTCCTAATCCAAATATTATAATTAATTCCAATACGTTTTTTTTCAATTAATTTATATTTATTATTACATAGATTATCATATACTTTATCCCAAAATACCATATTAAATTCTTTTACTTGAGCACAACAAGGTCCTAAAAGTAGAGTGCCACCAGGTTTAACAAGGTTATCTAAAATTTCTATACATTTATTTATACCATCTTCTGTTTTTATAATTTCCCAATCATCAGCATGTCCTAACATTCCAAAACAACAAACATGATCATACATTTCTTTATTTATATTAAAATCTAATAAGTTAGCACAATAATGTTTATATGGACTACCAAATATTTTTCTTTCATCTAAAAATTCCAATGTTTCAAAATCTTTTGGATTCTTTATCAATAAATAATAAAAATCATTATAATAATTTACTCCTGTAAATAATACTTTTCCTTCTAATTTAGGTAAATAATATTGTTCCAAAAATATTCGACCTGGATCTTTACTATAATTTATAATTGATTTATCTTTTTCGTTCATAAAATTTTCATAAATTTTAATATTATTCATATTTATATTAAATATATAGAAAATTATTTTATTATATTAATTATTAATATATGAATACTAAAATTAATCTTTTAACTTGTCATTTTTCTGGTTCTCATTTATTAAGTTATTATTTATCTATATTATTTGAAAGAGATATTGTAACAAATTCATAAACCTTAATTGAACATAAAATAAAAAATAAAAACCCCATATTTTTTACTCATTCTACTGTCACTTTAAACCAATATGATAAATTCTTAAACCAAAATGATAAATTCTTAATAGTATTAGTAAGAAAAGATTATAAAAATTATTTAATGAGAATATTATCTTATTATCAAAAAAATAATTTTAAATTACCACACTATGATAAAAACTCAATAAACGAAGAAACACTTAATAACTTAAGTATATTTATGAAAAATTATAATATAAATAATGATAATTGTCAAATAAAACTAATAAAAGAATATTTTAATAAATTATCATATTATGATAATTATAATGGAAATAAAATAATAATTTATTATGAAGATTTAATAAATAATCCAATAGATGTAATGAAAAAAATAATAAAATTTATAGATGAACCAATATCAACCAATGAATTTGAAAAAAATATTAATGAACATAATTTAAATATAAGTAATATTTATACAAATAAACATTATGGACATAGAAGGAATATTAATTTGAATGATTTATATTATAAATCAATTCCAAATAAATATATAGATGATATAAATATTTTTTTCAAAAAACTTAATCCATATTTATATGATAAATATTTAAATTAATTATAAATTATTCTATAAAACTATTTAAACATTTAATATGAGCTTGCCATTGATAATCCATAATAGTATTTCTATCTAAATTTGATTCTATATGAGAAGTTTTATTCCAAAATATTCTTGTATGATCATAATTTCTTATAAGTGGACGTATTTTTTTTTCTTCACAAAATTCATAGAAAGCTAATCTACATCCTTGAAAAGCACCAAAATCATCTAAAATAATAAGTCCATTTTCAACTACATTATCATAAAATCTTTCTAATGTATCTTTTACAGAATCATAAAAATCACAATCAACATGTAAGATAGAAATTTTTTCTGGTATATTATCTTTAAATGTATCTTTATACCATCCTTTTTTATAAATAATATTATTTGGATGAACTTTCTCCATTTTTTGTTTGACTCCTTCTAATGACCCATTAATTTCTCCAGTTAATGTTTTAGCAACTTCACCATCTTTATTAATATTAGATTCAGGAAATCCTTCCCAAGAATCATATAAATAAACTTTAAAATTATCTTTTTTATATTTTAAACCCAATGTTATTGAAGCAGCAGATCTACCATTATATACTCCACATTCTACAAAATCACCTTCAATTCCAGAGAAAGATATATATTTACCTAATCTTAAATGAAATAATGATTCTTGAAAATATGTCGGATCATTTTCGTTTACAATATCATTTGTAGTTAATAACATAGATTCTTTTTCTGAATAAGGTAGTTCAAAATCTCCAAAACTATATTTTACTTTTTCTGTCATTTATAATTAAATATATTATTTTATTTTATTAATATTTACGAAAATATTAATAATTAATTTATATATTTTTTCCATTTTTCCAATGTTTCTATTTCATGTTTTTTACCAGTTTGTTTTAATTTATTTTTTTGTTTATTAAAATCTAATGTATTTATTTTATTTTTTAAATCTTCCCATGAATCAAAATATATAAAAACATCTTCAAAATCTTCACAATACCATTCTGATAAATGTAATACATCTTCTTTTAAAGGAGGACTCCAAAAAAAACTATCTTTTTTTAATCCATCAATATTAGAATGAATAAAATGTTTTAAAAAAGTTATTGAAGGTATAAAAAATAATATTCCTAATTGCATAGCTTCAAATAAAGCTAAATTTGACCATGCATAAGGTATATGAATAACTCCAGCAAATTCAGCTAAATCTTTTGGTCCATTATATCTTCCATTAAATATTTTAATATCTAATGATTGTACTTTTGATTTTAAATCCATCATTAAGTTATCATTATGATAAGGTCCAATGATAAAAGTATTTTCTTTATCTTCAACTTGTGTAGATGTATAAGTGCTATAAACATCTCCAATTTGTCCAATAGGTTTAATACATTCATTTCCAATATCTAATTTTCTAATATGATTTGCATAATAATTTTCAAAAGGAGTATATCCAATGATACTAACATTAGGTCTATTTTTAACATCATTTATTAAATCATAATATTCTTTATCAGGAAAACCTACTTGTTCAGCTTCTGGTTGATTTGCATAATCAAAACGATTACATATCCAAATAATTAATTTTTTTTGAAAATTATTTTGTAAAAATATACGACTTATTGGTGATGTATCTGACGTTATTATAATATCAAAACTATTATAATAATCTTTATGTTTATTCCATGAAGCTAATGCTTTTTCATGAGTAACATTATATTTATCTAATCCTTTTGATAAATTATTATCATCATATTCCATAAATGTTAAATTAAAATTTAATTTTTTTGATAAATATTCTATATCATTTTGACATCCTTTGTGAAAACTAATATGTAAAACTTTTAACATTATATAATTATTAATATAAATTTAATTTTAAATAAAAATTAAATTTATAATATTATGAAAATTCTTATTATTGGACATGAATTACATAGTCATAGTCATAGTTATATATTTAATGGTATATATATATCTTTAAAATATTTGGATCATAAAGTTGATTGGATTTATACTGATGAAGAAATAAATAAAATAAAAAATAAAAATACTAATTATGATATAATATTAACAGAATTATATTATAATAAAAATATTCCAATTATTGAAAATTGTAAATATATTATTCAACAACCATTTTTGGAATTATTTGATGAAAATAATAATTATCAAACAGATATTTTCATGTTTGATTTATTTAAAAATATTAATAAAAAAAATATTATTATATGGAGACCATATTTAAAGAATTTTAATAAATATATTTTTGATAATACAAATATAAATGGTTATAAAATAATTATTATTCCATGGGCAACTGATTTATTACCTAAAGAAATAAATAAAAATATTTTATTATTACCTTCTATTCTTTCAAATAATATTTCAAATAATATTTCAAATAATATTTCAAATAATATTTCAAATAATATTTCAAATAATATTTCAAATAATATTTCAAATTTTATTGGTATGCCATTACAACATAATCAAATATTAAAAGATGTTTTAGAAAAATATGGTATTGAATATAAAAATTACGGAGGAACATTTAATAAAGATTCTGATAAAAATAAGTCTTTTCAAGAAAATATGCAACTTATTCAAGAATCTATTATTGCTCCAGCATTACAGTCTGGTTGGCAAATTGCAAATGAATATATACCATGTAGAATATTTAAAAATATTAGTTATGGAAAAATGGGAATTACAAATAATAAAGCTGTAAATAAATTATTTAATAATAAATTAATTTATTCTGAAAATATTGAAGAATTAATTGAACAAGGATTAGAATTTGAAAAAAGAAATGATAAATTTTATAAAATCAAAGAATTAATGATTGAAATAAGAGACAATCATACTTATATAAATAGAATACAATATATATTTAATTATTTATTTGTAAAAATAAATATAAAAAATAATTAATTAATTATATATAATGAATTTAAATAAAGTAATTATTTGGGGTCATGAATTACACAATCATACTCATAGTTATATTCATAATGCTTTTTATTTAGCTTTTAAACATATGGGTTATGATATATATTGGTTTAATGAAGAAGGACAAAATAATTATACAATAAATAATTTAGAAGTAGATTTTAATAATGCTTTATACATTGTTCATGGTTTAGAATCTAAAAATTTACCATTAAATGATTCAAGTTATTATATTGGACATAATGTTGAATGGACTGGTAGTGATTTTAAAATTCCTAAAAATCATGTTTTATTAAATTCTGAAAATCAAAATCAAAATGAAATAAAAGGAATTCCTTCTTCTAATATAAATACATTACAAGTTTATTGTATAGGTTGTGTTGATTATAAATCTTATAAAAACATACATTATTATAAATATGCTGATGATTATAGTTGTATGTATATGCCTTGGGCTACTGATATTTTTCCAAAACAAATAGATCAAAATATTAAAGATTTAATAATATTAGATAATGGTGAAACTAAAAAAATATCTAATTTTATTGGTATGCCTTTAGATCAATGGGACGAATTTAAATCAATGTGTGCCAAACATGGTATTGAATATAGAAATTATGGAGGAACATTTAATAAAGATTCTGATAAAAATAGGTCTGTTCAAGAAAATATGGAACTTATCCAAGAATCCATAATTGCACCTGCTTTACAATCTGAATGGCAAATTGAAAATAAATATATTCCATGTAGAATATTTAAAAATATTAGTTATGGAAAAATGGGAATAACAAATAGTAAAGCTGTAAATGAATTATTTGATAATAAATTAATTTATTCTACAAATATTGAAGAATTAGTTAAACAAGGATTAGAATTTGAAAAAAATAAAGAAAGATTTGATAAAATCAAAGAATTAATGATAGAAGTTAGAGATAATCATACTTATATCAATAGAATAAATTTTATTTTAGATTTTATAAAAGAATTTAAAAATATTCATGTTTCAAAAACAGAAATGATAGAAAATTAAAAATAATAAATTATACTTTAACATTTTCTGTTTCTGTTTCTGTTAGTTCATCTGATGTTTGTTCATATTCATCAATATAAGCTATTAAAATATCATCTTTAATTGAACCATATTCTAAAACAAATTTATAATTTTTATTAATTTTTTTAATTTTTTTGATGGTATTATCTTGTCCAAGATATCCTGTTTCAATTCCAGATTTTTTGTCAAAATGTGTATTGTTTTGACATGCCCAATCTCCTATAATAATAGTATGATTTTTAATTGGATGTGTTTTTAAATAATTTAATTCTTCACGAATAGGAGACCATTTATCTGCTTTTTCTCCGTCATCACCACAATAATGGGCATCTAAGAAAATTGTACATCTTTTATTTATTTTATCCATTAATTTAGGAAATTCTTTTTCACTATTTCCATGAATTAATGTAACTTCATCATCATCTTCAAATTTTTGAGCCAATGGTTTATATCTTTTTTTATCTAATTCTATAGAATAAATTTTATCATAACCAAGTGTTAATGCTTTATTAACACCGTCACCTCGGAATGTTCCTGTTTCTACAAAAATAGATGTTCCGTATTTATATTTTTCGACTTCGAAATTTAAAGGCATTTATATAGTTTAATTATATTTTTTTTTAAATGAAAAAAAATATAATAAATATTATAATAAATATTATAATAAATATTTTTTGTTTTATTTTTATATAAAATTAAGTATGGAATTAAATAATGAACTACAAAATTTAAAGACAAGAAATTCTAATATATTTAATTATAATTGTAATAAAAAAGAAGATAGAATAAAAATAAATAAATTAAATAATTATTATATTAAATATTTTAAAAATTATGATATAAAACATAAGTTAAGTAAATTTAATTTTCATAATTTTATATTAAATGATTCTTTTGTAAATAATTTTCTAAATGTAAATACAAATTATATTCACTATTCAATTTATGTAAATCCTTATTTTGATTTAAATTATAAAAATTGTATATATATTTTTAATAATAATAATCCTGTATTATTTGATGAATTAATCTTTAACAAACATTATAAAATATTTGGTTCTAACTTTCATTATAAATACAAAAGAAAACTAGATTTAAAAAATATAAATCAAATTCAATTTATTATTTTTTATAATCATATTGAATTAAATAATGAATTAAATAATATATTTCTTAAAAAATTAATTTTAGAATCTAGAAATTCAAATTCAAATTCAAATATACACAATCTTCAAAATTTTCTAAATAATAAAATAATATTATTACAAATTGGTATTCCAGAATTTCATTTTCCAGA